>Ga0181557_1000059_pt1 | contig 128942 bp, 117 predicted proteins | sample 011ome_23_FD_148632 | JGI IMG/M metagenome (GOLD analysis project Ga0181557, IMG submission 148632) | Coastal salt marsh microbial communities from the Groves Creek Marsh, Skidaway Island, Georgia - 011506CT metaG (spades assembly) | ecosystem: Environmental > Aquatic > Marine > Intertidal... | reverse complement strand
TCCGGGCATTTACCCTGATCAAACAGCTGTTTGAGTAATACGGCGCCGCCGGTGCTCTGACCAATGCCGTGCAGTGGGTTTGGGCACAGCGGGCGCGCTGCGGTCAGAACCTGATCGAGTTGTGCGACATATTGATCGAAACATTTAATCGAGGCGGGTCGACCGCTGGAGAGTCCATGGCCAATCAGATCAAAGCTCAGTACAGCGATGTTTTGATTGAGCAAATGTTTGATTAGATGGCGATAGAGGCCGGTGTGATCAAGATAGCCGTGCACAATCACTGCAGTACTCTGCGCTTGATCAGGCTTCCATAACATCAGGTGGCTGCGCAGATCATCCTGTTCAAGTCGGCCGGCGAACAACGTAAGTTGATTGTTGGGTCGCGGCAAGTGGTAGAACTGTAGATAAGCATCCAGCTCTTGGTTCGCGGCGGGATCAGCGACAATAGCATTTGGCCCAAACAGGGGCAGTGTTTGAGGCAGTCTTCTGATTTGCTCTTCGACGGCCTGAGTGGCGCGGTTTAAATCTGTCTGACGCATAAAATTGGTTGCAATCTGTGTTAGAGTTTCGCGGAATTGCTGGTCTATCGTGTAGCAGCACCTTTTGCATCTTGTCAGAATAATAATGAATTACAAGAATAAAGATTTCGTCGAAAAGTTGATCCAACAGCACAGCGCAACGCTAGTGCGATTTTTGGCGCGCCGGATGAAAAGCCGTGAAGATGCTGAGGATATCGCCCAGGCAACATTTATGCGCCTCTATACCCTGGACGATCCCGGCGAGCTGTCCAATGCCAAGGCTTTTCTGTTCCAGGTTGCCGCCAATCTTTCAATAGACCAGCTGCGCAGAAAAACCCTGCATCAGAATTATCTCGATCGCGAAGGCGTCAAGATTCCCGGTGATGGCTCGGCGGGGCTAAGCAATTTTTTCGAACACATTCCCCTTGAGCGTGAGATGGAAGCCAAGGATACGCTGCACTTTATTTATCAGTCGCTGGGGTCCTTGTCTCAGAATCCACGTCAGGCGTTTATTCTCAATCGTGCAAAAGGTATGACTTACGGTGAAATCGCAGAGCAAATGGGTGTCTCGGTGAGCTCGGTGGAGAAGTATATTCTTGAGGCGCTAAAACATTTGCGCGGCGCGTTAGAGGCGAGCGACAACTCTTCAGTGAAATAGTCATCTCATTGAAAGCAATTTGTGCCAGACTCAAAACAGCGATTTTAAGTTCAGCGGAAAAGCCCAACTGAAAAAATTTTAGCTAAACAATGGAATTTTGCGGAGGGATTTTCGATACCGCTCGTCCTATTGGTACCACAAAACATAACCATGGAAAGGCGCTTGATATTAAGTGCTTAGAACTATTGAATAAAGCGCCTGGCAGAGAGCCCATCGACCACGACCTTGCACAGCAGGCTGACACCTGGATTGTCGCGTTGCGCAGAGAAAATCTCGCGCAGGACGATCTGCAGCAGTTTGCTGGTTGGTTGGCTGCAGATACTCGTCATCAGCAGGCCTGGGACCAGGCGCTGGCGGCTTGGCAAACTCTCGGTGTGATTTCTCACCTGCCGGTCGATTCATTTTTGCACAGCCCTGCCGTTGCGTCGGGCTCACAGATCGACAACCTTTTAAGCAGATTGCGTCAGCGGTGGGCGCCAGTGGCCATGGCTTTTTCACTGATGCTCGCGGTGGTTTTGGTGGCGACGTTTGATCCCGGCCCGAAAGCCGTCTACGTCGCCGACGTTGGCGAGTATCAGCAGATTAACCTGGCCGATGGCAGCGTTATCGAGCTCAATACCGACAGTGCAGTTGAGGTCTCGCTGACACCGGATGCGCGCGAGATTGTGCTGCTCAAAGGTGAGGCATTTTTTACTGTTGCATCGGATAAAACCCGGCCTTTTGTGGTTGATATCGACGGCGCTTCGGTGCGCGCGCTGGGCACTGCCTTCAATATCTATAGAGATAGCGATAACACGGCGGTTGTGACCGTCAGTGAAGGTATTGTGCGGGTTGAAGAGGCCAGTGGCAGCAGCGTTTCGGCGGCTCAGTCACGCTTGTTGACCGTCGACAGTGCGCTGCTAATCGATTCTGCGCGCGGTTTGAGCGATGTGAATGTCGAGCTCGAACAAGTAACGGCCTGGCGTCAGGGGCAGCTGTTGTTTGACAATACCCCTCTGCCAGAAGCGGTGCGCATGCTCAATCGTTACCTGTTAAAAAAGGTTGAGGTCGCCGATAGCGTTGCTCCCAGTATGCGGCTGTCCGGAACCTTCTCGTCTCGTCAGAAGCGGCAGACATTATTGGCTGTGGCCGACGCACTGGAGCTTAAGCTCACGCCCAACGGCGACAAATGGTTGTTGTCTCAAAACAACCCTTAAGGTTTAATGCCTGATACGCCTGTAATGGGCGCTTGCTGTCAGGGTGCATTGTGTCTTTTCTAATCTATGCGGTTGCATTTTAGTGGCTTTATGCCGACCGATCTGGTCTGTTATTGCAGGGTTAATGTTACTGCTGGCGGGAACCTCTGCTCGCGCTATTGTCACCGACGAATATGATATCCAGCTGCCTTCAGGCAGTCTTCACAAAAGCTTTATCGCGCTTGGTCAGCAGACTAACGCGTCAATTATATTCCCCTCATCGCTGACCAATTTTAAAGATATTAAGGCTATTAAAGGCAGCTTTAGTATTATTCAGGCACTCGAACAATTGATCGCGGGTCGCGATCTGGAATACCGGGTTGTAGGCCCGTCGTCGGTTGTCGTGTTGCCTCGTTGCAAGGTGGGGCGGCTCTGTCAGGCCATGGAGGATGACACACGCTTAAATACGCAGCAGTATGCGATGATCGAAGAACTGATTGTGCGTGGCAGGCAGTTGACCGGTTCGAGATTCAAGCGGGTCGACGACTATTCTTTTTCGCCGGTTGAGATTATTACCGCTACGGAAATCCGCCTGACCGGTGCGCAAACCCTGTCGCAGTTGCTGCGCTATACCCCGGAAGTGGCGGGTAATTCCGCCAGCACTGCGGTTAGCAATGGCGGTAATGGCTCCGCCAGTGTCACGTTGCGCGGCCTGCCATCGACTAATACGCTGGTTTTAATTAACGGCTTGCGCACCACCTCAAATGCGCTTGATGGTGGCTCGGTAGACCTGAACAGCATTCCCGCTGCTGCCATTGATCGTATCGAAATCCTCAAGGACAGCGGCTCTTCAGTCTACGGCTCCGACGCGATCGCCGGCGTGGTCAATGTGATCCTGCGTAAAAGCATGGACGGTACATTGATAAATGCCTACTACGGCGCAGCACAGCGAGGAGATAATCAAACCCGTCGCTACGATCTGGTAGTCGGCGGTGTCCTTGGCAGTGTTGAGATGTTGATGGCAGCTTCGCATTATGACCAGGCGGGAATATTCAGTCGCGACAGGGCCATATCTCGTTCTGCGGACGGACGCGGTATGGGTGGGACCGATCAACGCTCAAGCGCAACGCCAAGCGCACGAATCGTTTGGAATAACAACGTCGTCAGCCTGACATCTGATGAGTTGAGCGGGAGTTCTGCCAGCCACTTTAGCGAGGCTGGCAGTGAACACCTGTTTGACTACCGTGTGGACACTTCCTCGCTTGTCCCTTCTCAGCATGACTCGGTGTATTTCTCTGCAAATCTTAGCGATCTTGACAGTGTCGACGCTGCATTTGATCTTTCTTATATCAAAAATCAGACATTGATTAGCTATGCAGCGATGCCAATTTTCACCGCATTTGAGGAGCAGCCGATTACCATCAGTGCTGAAAATCAGTTTAATCCTTTTGGCGAGGATATAACGGATGCCCGCATTCGTCTCAGCGGGCTTGGGCCGCGGACCCAGGAAAACCAATCGCGAACACTGCGCGCTCGTGTTTCATTGATGGGTGGATTGGCTCAGGGTGATTGGCAGACAAGCCTGAATTGGAGCCGCAACAGCGCGGAAGAGGGGTGGCGCAATCTGGTTAACTTGCAGAATATGACTCTCGGGCTTGGTGATAGCGCGGTATGTGCAGCCATTGATGGCTGTGTCCCGGTCAACTTTTTTGGTCAGCCGGAGGCGATTACAGCGGAACAGCTGAACTATATCCGTGCCGATGCGCACCATCTGGGCGAGTCGACGCTGACCTCGTTTAATTTTGATCTGTCCCAAGTGTTCGATATTCTGCCTGCGGGGGAACTCGAGTTTGCTGCGGGTTTTGAATTGCGCCGCGAGACGCTGATAACTCTGGCTGACCAGCGTGTTGAGCGCAATCAGTTGATTGGTGGTGAGTTTGGTAGCAGTCACGGCAAGCGAAGTGTTTCCGAAATTTATCTTGAGTCACTGATTCCGCTGTTGAACCGTGGCGCTGATGGTCCATGGCTTGAGGCTAATCTATCGCTGCGAGCGACTCGCTTCAGCGATTTTGGCTCACAGATCAATCCCAAGTTGGCGCTGCGTTACCGGCCGAATAAAAGCTGGATGTTGCGCGGCAGCGTTTCCAGTGGCTTTCGTGCACCATCGCTGTTTGAGTTAAATCAGAGTGATAGTGTCAGCCAGGCGTTTTTGCTAGATCCCTGTTCGATTTCAGGGAGTGCAGGGACGTTGCCGGGCTGTCTTGTGCAGTCGGATTCCCTGCGCGTTCAATATCCTACGGTGACAGGCGGCAACGCCGAGTTGCGTCCTGAAACCTCAGACAATGTCAGTTTCGGCTTTATTTATAGTCCGGTTAGTCTGAGTAATTTCAGTATTGGTATGGACGTCTATCAAATAGAGGTGAATGACATTATTGGCGCTAATGGCCAGTTTTTCCTCGACCAGAATGCTGCCGGCATGCTTTACGGCAATCGTGTTATTCGTGATGCTGACGGTGAGTTAATCAAAGTGATTGCCAATAATGAAAATCTTGGTGTGCGAAGTGTTTCTGGCATGGATATGGATGTTTCCTGGCGGGTATTTATTCCAAAGTGGGGCACGCTGGGGATCAATGTTAGTGGTTCAAATATCGCCTCTTATAAGTTTCAGAGCGGTCCGCGTGCCAATGTTGAGCAGTTGGCTGGCACGTTTGAAGATGAGGCTGCTGAGGGCAGCGGCACTTTGCCCAAGTGGAAGACCAGACTCAATTTGTTCTGGCAGTTTGGTGATTGGGAAGTTGGTCTCTCATCATTTCGAGTCAGCGGTGTCATTGAGACGGTCAGCGGGCTGGGGAAAACACGTGATATTGGCGTCTGGTCTCGCGAAGATGTGCAAATAAGCCGCCATTTCAATTCTGCAAAGTCGCTGCTCACTGTTGGTGTGGAAAATATCTTTGATCAGTCCCCGCCCTTTATGGCATCTGCATTTAACGATAATTTTGACACCCGCACCTACGACTCAGTCGGTCGATATGCCTATATCAGGCTCAGTCATCATCTCTAGCACTTATTTAAGTGAATTTTTTTTGCATTTCTTCTGAGGGGTATTGATTTTCACCCGTCAAAACACTGTCCACGGAGAATGGGCGGTTTATAAATCTTGCGAACACAACCTGTTAGATATTCGGAGCCTTCAGAGATTGGGCCCGTTAAACAGTTATTTTTAAAATTTGGGAGTTACTATGAAGACCTCACCTTTAACTAAAGCGATACGCGCTACATTAGGAGCTTCGTTGCTCTTTACTGTTGCGTTGCCAGCCTTTGCTCAAACAGATGGCGAAGAGGCAGCTGTTGAAGAAATTACCGTAACTGGTTCGCGCATCAAGCGTACCACCGGTCAAGAATCACAGGAAATTATTACAATCAGTGCGGAAGATATGAAAGTGGCAGGTGATATTTCTGTTGCTGACGCACTGCGTACATCTACATTAAACTCGCTCGGTTCATTCCGTGAGTCTTCTGGTAGCAGCGCTCAGTCAAACGCTACTGTAAACCTGCGTGGTGCTGGTGCGTCGCGTACACTGGTTCTGGTCAACGGCCGACGAGTTGTTGGTTCAGCATCATTGGGCGGTGGCGGATCCGTTAACCTGAACATGATTCCTTTCGCGTTTGTTGAGCGTCTGGAAATTGTTGCTGACGGTGCATCTGCGGTTTATGGTTCTGATGCAGTAGCCGGTGTAATTAACGTTATCCTCAAGAAAGGCTATGACGGCGTTTCCTTTACTGCTCGTTATGGCGATCGCTCAGAAGACGATGGCAGCACTGAGAGCTTCTCTTTCCTGACAGGTGCTGAGGGCGACCGTGGTTCGGTTACTTTCGGTATCGAATATGACAGCCGTGACCCGATTTTCGATAAAGATCGTCACTACACCGCTGCAAGTTATGGCGATTATGATGGCGATGGCTTTATTACCGGTTATGGCGAAACAATTGGTGTGTCTTACTACGGTTACACTCTGATTAATCCAAACTATGTAGCCGGCACGGCTTTCGATCCTAATGACGCATCTACTTGGCAAGTATCGCCAGGTCAGAACTGTACTGATGATGGTTCATTTGTTGGACAATTAAAAGCTGACCTAGTCTTTGGTCCAGACACCGGTTTCTACTGTGGTTATGCCTATGCCAATGTTTCAGCCAATCGTGCTAGCCTTGAGCGTGTCAACACGTGGATAAGCAGCTCTTTTGAACTGTCTGACAACGTTGAGTTGTTTGCCGATGTAATGATTTCGAATAACGAATCATTCGGTCGTTACGCGCCGCCAGCGGCTCCAGGAAAGGCGCTTGCGTCTGACCCACGCAACCCGTATGGCGAAGCAGTTAATGGTTACTTCCGTTGGGTTGATATTGGTACCCGTGACAATGTTGTTAATGACACGCTGACCGACGTTAATTTTGGTGTCCGTGGTGAGTTGAGTGATACGCTGTCTTATGAAGCCTACTACACTTACTCGGACTATCGTTCAAGCTCTATTGGTACTTACTACCTGAGCTACGGTGGCTTTGACTCCAACATCCTTAATGAAGTAACTGACTACGACACGTATGTAGATAACCTGAAAGCAACCACTTTGAATGATGACCGTATGAACATTCAAAAGACGTTCTTGGGTGTGCAGTGGGATATGTTTGAGATGGCGGGTGGTACAGCGTCTTCTTACTTTGCCCTTGAAAGCTTCGATGTGTCTTATTCCGCATTGGTTGATGCGCAATCAGAAGCGGGTCTGGTAGGTGGTTCTGCCGGTAACTCTGCTGCGGGCGCACGCAGCGTTTCAGCACTGTCTGCTGAAGCCCTGTTCCCTGTCAATGATTGGTTGGAAATCGATGCAGCGGTTCGTTTCGATGACTATGACGATTTCGGTAACGCGACTTCCCCACGCCTTGGTGTGACTTTCACAATGATTCCTGATGTTGTGTTGAAAGCATCTTACGGCCAGGGTTTCCGTGCACCTGATCTGTCTGACCTCTATGGTGCGACGTCGTTCTCTGCTGAAGACGCGACTGACTACTACGGTTGTCAGTTGAACGGTATTGCTGAGGGAGACTGTTCCGAGCGTCAGTTCGACACTTACATTGGTTCTAACCCGAATCTGGATGCAGAATCATCAGAGACATACTCTTTCGGCGCAACCTGGGAGTTTATGGAAGGATGGTACGCAAGTGCTAACTACTTTAGCCTGGAGCTGTCAGATGCGATTGAATATGTATCTGCGCAGGACATGTTGAATGTCGACTACAACACTGGCGGTCAAAACTCTCAGGTAGTCCGTAACGCCGCTGGCCGTGTAGAAAGCATCTCTGCTGGCTACCAGAATGCAGTAACCGATATTCAGTATGAGTCTCTCGATTATGCTGTTAACGGTACTTATTCTACTGACAGCTGGGGTTCTTTCGCCTTACGTGGTAATGCAACCCAGTACTTGAACTATGAATATGAAGCGACCTTCGGTGAAGGTGACATCGCTGATGCCGCTGGTACTCTTGGATTCCCAGAGTGGCGTGCAGGTGTGACTGTTTCTTGGTCTATGGACAAGTGGTTTGCTAGTTTCGCCAGTGACTTTATCGGATCTTCCGATAGCAAAATATCTGACGTTACTTACTCTTCATACACCACTCATAACGCATCGGTTGGTTATGATATGGAAGAGTATGGCACCATCAAGATTGGTGCCAGCAACATTACTAACAAAGATCCTCTGTTGAACCAGTTTGGTGAACAGGCGGATGAATACATGTATGACAATACCGGCCGAGTTATCTTCGTCGAGTTCTCAATTGATATGTAAGCTTTGTTGAAAGTGTGTTAAAACGAGAGCCCGCGCAAGCGGGCTCTTTTTTATAAGGAAAAAATAATGGATGCGTGGGGAAATTTTTGGCAAAAAAACCATAGTACAACTTTTGCTGAATACTACCCGGATGGTTACACCAGTGGCTATGTCGCCGATTGGTGGGCAGCTATCTTGCAGGCCACTGTCGCGCGGCCACTTGATGTGCTCGAGGTGGGCTGCGGCAATGCTTCCCTGTTACCACTTGTCTTTGAACTGGGTATCGCCGGCACTTACACCGGTCTCGATGCGGCACCGGTGCAACTTTCCGCAGCGGCTGAAAAACGCAGCAATAATCACATGAAGACATCACTGATCGGCGGCGTTGGCATCGAAGCGTTTCAGAGTCAGCAAAAATTTGATCTTATCGCCTCGGTTTACGGTATCGAATATTCTCCTCTCGAACAATCACTGCCCGTGGTCAAGTCATTACTGTCGGAGCAGGGCAGCCTTCATTTGCTAATGCATCACTCAGATTCAGTGATTACGTCGATGTCAGCTAAGGATTTGGATGGGTTTGACTTTGACCTGATGCAGTCAATTGTGCAGCAGTTACAAGCTATTGATACTCTGCTGGCAAAGTATAAGGGCGATATTGCTCGACTGGAAAAATCTATGGCAGCTCAGGCTGCGCGAGAAAAAATCAATCAGTTTGTCACCTCGGTGATGAATGTGGAGCCTGCACAGCGCCATCCGGTATTGGTTGATTTTGCCAGTTCAGTGCTCATTTATTTTAAAAAATTACGTCTTACCAAGCATGAGAGAAAGGCTTATATCGAAAGTATTCTGGTAGACTTTCAGGCGTCAAAAGAACGCTGTAGACAGATGGTTAATGTCGCTCGCGATAGTAGCAGCATAGCCGAATTTGAAATATTGCTGAATAACTCCGGATTCAATAATGTGTCCGTGTCCGTACTCAATAATCAAGGGGAGCCAGTCGCATGGAATATAAAAGCAAATTAATAATCCCGATGATCTCACTGTTGGCGTTTTCTGCGCAGGCCCAGGATCCAAGCCAGTGTTTAACGCTAGTCGATGATAGTGAACGATTAGCTTGCTATGACAGTGCCTTGGGCTTTAACGCAAAAGGCTCGCTAGCCAATCAGGTTTCACCAGTACTGATTACATTGCCGACGGGACAGCCGGTTGCTAATAGACCCGAGGCTATTAAGGATGCTGGCAATCAACCTGCCAGCGACAGCACTTTACGCAAAGCGCAGCAGGCCTATGATCAAATCGTCGCGGATTCAGTTGTGATGGTGATTACCAAGATTCAGACCACCACACAGCGACAGACTTATTACTTTACTGATGGCGGTCGAGTGTTTAAAAAACTATCAGACCGTGCCGCCAGCATCAAAGTCGACGACAGAGTTAATCTGGAGGACGGAATGCTTGGCTCTAAGTTCTTTGTCAACCAAAGCGGCGCTAGGGTAAAAGTGAAAGAGATGGACTAGCCTTTGCTGGCACACTCAGGTGTAGATTAAAAACAAGCTTTCTCAGGGGGTTAAATGAAATTCGTACGTTTATTGACAGCGTGTGTCTCGGCGCTGCTTATGTCACTTTCACCGGCTTATGCCGCTCTACCTAAATCGGTTTCAACTCTGCTCGATGGGGCCGAGTTCAGCAACGCCAGAATTTCCCCTACGGGTGAGTTTATCAGTGTGGTGATGAAGCGTGATAAGCGCCGTACCCTGATCGTTCTCGATCGCGTCACCATGGCGCCCATCCCGGGCAAGAGCGTCCGCTATGAAGATGACGATGATATGGAAGTCTCTGGTGGTTCTTGGCTAACCGATACGCTGTTTGCCTATGCTGTGCAAACTGAAAACCGCGAGGACCATCGTCCCAGCGACAACGGTGATCTGTTCCTGCTTGATATGGAACAGGACCTGCCGGTTCATCTCTGGAACTACCGCGGCAATTTCACCAATAACACTCTCGGAAAAGGCGACCTTATCTCTGGCTTTATGCAGCCGATATCGAGCCTTCCAGATGATGCAAACAATATTTTGGTCTCGGTTTCGCCATTTAGCCGCGATGGTGGTGTGCGCCCTGCGCTCTATAGAATGGAGCTAGCCACTGGCGATATGAAAAAAATGATTACCGGCCCGGCTCGTGCGGCGCAGTTTCGTGCCAACAAATCGGGGAATACGGTAATCAGTTGGTGGGTTAAGCCAGATTATACGACTGACTTCGCCTTTCGTCGCCCCGATCAGCGCTGGCAACCACTGGAGGTGGATTTCCAGGGTGGATTTCAGCCTCTGCGGGTGAGTGATGATGGCCTCGTTGTTTATGGGTTAACGCAGTTGTTGGGTGATATCAACGCTGGCCAGCAGCTGGTCAAATTGACTTTGGATACGGGTGCGCTTGAAACCATTAAGGACTTTGGCTTTGTCTCGGAAATCGACGTCTCTTTTGGTCAGGGCGGCCATCCGGCATTTGCTCAGTGGATCGGTGACCAGCCAGAGTTGGCGTTGTTTGATAACAGCCGCCCAGCGCAAATCGTTGCCGGGTTTGCCAAGAGCTTTCCCGGCTATAACATCGATTTGGTCGGTGCCGATGACGCGGAGGATAATCTGATTATCCATGTTGGCTCGCCAGGCATTATGGGTGAGTACTATATTTGGGAAAAGTCTGAAGGCAAGGCACGTTATCTGTTTAGTTCCAACGAGGCTATCGACCAGCTTAAGTTAAACAGCTTTCAGTCGGTGAAGTATCAAGCAGACGATGGCGTCGATTTGCAGGGCTGGTTGTTAATGCCAAAAAATGGCAAGCCCAAAGCGTTAGTTAACTATATTCACGGTGGTCCCCACGGGCCCTATATTCCGCACCAGTTCGATGAGCGAATGCAGATTATGGCAGAGCTTGGCTATGCAGTTTTTGCGCCCAATTTCCGCGGCTCCGGCGGTTACGGGCAGAACTTTGAGCGCGCCGGATACCTGCAGTGGGGCACGCGGATGCTCGATGATATGCGTCAGGGAGCCGAGGCAGTTAAGGCTCGCTACGGTCTTGGGGAAAAGGTTTACATTATGGGCGGCAGCTACGGCGGCTACGCCAGTGCCCAGAGTCTGGTAAGGCACAGCGATTACTATGACTGCAGTGTGATTATTGCCGGTGTCTTCGATCTTGAGCAGCAAATTGATACCTGGGATGCAGGCAAAGGTTTCAACACGTCAGGTTATGAGAAAGCTGCGATTGGCAGTGATCCAGAGTTTCTGCGGGAAAATTCGATTATTCATAATCTCGATAGGGTTAAGGCGCCAATGCTGATTGTCCACGGCCGCGAAGATACCCGGACACCGATGGTCGGTGCCGAGACCATGGTCGATGCGCTGAAACAGACCAAGCTTAAGTATGAGTACCATTTTTATGATCGGGAAGGGCATGGGCTGTACTTTAAGCCGAACAGAATTGATCAGTACAAGAAGGTGCAGAAATTCCTCAATCGATGTGACCGCAGTTAATTGGCTACAGAAAAACAACCGTAAAACAAAAAGCCCCGCAGGAACCTGCGGGGCTTTTTGTTATGTCTTGGTTTGTCAGTCGGTATCGCTTATTCGTCCGTCGACAGTGATACATCGTAGACGCCGGCTTCACGGGCCTGATCAGAGATCAGCACAAACAGCTCAGTCTTCGATTTCGGGTGTGCGCTAACAACCACCTTGGCCTCGGGTTTCTCTGCATGCATCCGTTCAACGTTGGCGCGCACCGAGCGAACATCAATGCGACGTCCCTCCAGGGTTAGCTCGTTGCTTTCGGAGACGCGGAATACAATATTGGTGTTTTCACTATCTGGTGGCGGTTCGTCGGAAGTTGGTGGACGATTGACATCAAGCCCGGACTCATTGACGAACGAAGCAGTTACGATAAAGAAGATAAGCATAATAAACACAACGTCGAGCATCGGCGTCATGTCAATTTGCGACTCATCCTCTTCCTTACGTCTTTTACCTAGTGCCATTTAAGGTGCACCCTCACATATTTCTAATAATAATCAAGTCGCGCATTCTACTGATTTTTGTCAGAATTGCTAGCGCCACTATCCTTGAGCTACAAAGGAATGTACCCCGCCTTTGAACAACCCCTTTAGTGTGCCAGAAATAAACGAATTTAGGAAAACTTCATTGTTGCAATTGGAAAATAAATGCCTGAATTACCTGAAGTAGAGACTACCCTGCGAGGCGTCGCGCCCCATGTCGTCAACCAATCGATTGAAGCGCTGACCGTCAGTAACGGCTCGCTGCGCTGGCCCGTGACAGAGGGCATCTCCGAAATTGTAAGAGGGCAACGTATTACAGGCATCACACGACGGGCTAAATACCTGCTGTTTGAGCTGGAGCGTGGCAGCATGATGGTCCACCTCGGCATGAGTGGTAGCCTCCGGTTAGTGGACGCTGGCGCCTCGCGGCGCAAGCATGACCATATTGAAATGCGTCTCGCCAATGGTGTCTGTCTGCGCTATCACGACCCACGTCGATTTGGCGCCTGGCTGTGGTCAGACAGCGGTTTCCCGCAGCTCGATCATCTCGGTCCTGAGCCACTTACCGATGAGTTTGCCGGCGAACGTCTATTCCACTTGTCACGCAAGCGTAAAATGGCCGTGAAGCCTTTTATTATGGATAACCATATTGTCGTGGGTGTGGGCAACATTTATGCCTCTGAGGCATTATTTCGCAGTGGCATTCGCCCTGATAGAGCAGCTGGTCGTATCTCACTGCAGCGTTATCAATTATTGGCAGGCCATATCAAAGAGGTACTGCAGAGCGCCATTATGCAGGGGGGTACGACGCTGCGGGACTTTGTTAATGGCAATGGTGAGCCGGGCTATTTTCAGCAGACACTCAACGTTTATGGTCGTGGAGGAGAGCCCTGCCACAATTGCGCTAAACACTTAAAAGAGATTCGTCTTGGTCAGCGCAGCACGGTGTTTTGCACGGCCTGTCAGCGCTAGGGCTTTCCATGACTCAAATACGCTAAGTGATCAGCGTATTTGAGTCTGATTGATCAGACTTTGTTAAATTTTTTGCTCAGGGCATTGGCCACGTTGGCGGGAACAAACTTGGACACATCGCCATCTAATGATGAAATTTCACGCACCAGAGACGACGAAATATAAGAGAAGCGCTCCGCTGGTGTTAGGAACACGCTTTCGATATTAGGCGACAGGGCGCGATTCATATTGGCTAGTTGAAATTCGTACTCGAAGTCCGATACTGCACGCAGTCCACGCATAATGGCGTCTGCCTTGCAGTCCTTAACGAAATTCACGAGCAGATAATCAAAGCCGCGCACTTCTAGATTCGGCACATGGCTGAGTGCTTCGGAGGCCAGCTGGATGCGCTCGTCAACGCTGAAAAGCGGGCCTTTGCGCTGGCTGCTTGCGATGCCAAGAATAACCTTGCCAAAAAGCCGCGAGGCTCTCTCGACCAGGTCGATGTGTCCGTTGGTAATAGGATCAAAGGTGCCGGGGTAGACGATAGTCTTCATAGCCAGGTTCCACCGTGTTGGAGAGCGCGCATAGTACTCAAATTATGTCGTCGGCTCAATCCGCGAATAGAGAATGGTGTTCACTCCGCCGGTGATTTTACTGCGCTCGACACGCCAATTAGTCGGCGTACTAACATTATTATCCCGTGTCGCATGCTCGCAATAAATTAAGCCTCCGTTTTTAAGCCAATGATTTTGTTCAAGCAGAGCGCAGGCTTGGGTGAGCAGATTGAGATCAAATGGTGGGTCGACAAAGGCGATATCAAAAGGTTGGCCGGGCTTATTACGCAGGTATGCAAGGCTATCTGCTCGCTGTATGGTCAAACCTGACGCCTCCAGTAGCGTCTTGTTTTCGTTGAGGGTGACGAGCGCCTGAGAATTTTTTTCCAACGCCAGGCATTCACTGGCACCGCGGGATAAGGCCTCGAAACAGAGCGCGCCAGAACCGCTAAAAAGATCCAGGCAGCGTGCTCCGTGAATGCTGGGCGCCAGCCAGTTGAACAGCGTCTCGCGAACGCGATCTCCAGTGGGGCGCAAGCCATCCACATCGGGGAACCGCAACACACGGCTGCGCCATTTACCGGAGATAACCCGCACGCGTTGTTGGGAATTGGATTGCCTGGGGCTCAAAAGGATGCTCCTTTTAATGACATTTAGTCACCTTAAATCGATCAAGATGGTAGGATACACCAGATCATAACCACAGTTGAAAACGAACCGTAATGGACGCCAAATCAAGTGATATTCAACAACCGGAAGAGCGGGTAGACGTGAAAAAGCGTGGCTTTTTTGGTCGCTTTAAACGCGATAAAGCTGACGCATCAGAAATTGCTCAATCCGGTGTTAGCGATGCCGCTGCCCCAACCGCCGCCCAGCCCGTGATTCAAGCGACCGGTCTGCGAGCCAAAATCCAGCGTGCGCTGGCGCGCACCAGTAGCGGGCTCGGCGACCTGTTTCTCGGCGCTAAAACCATCGATGCCGATCTCTTCGATGAGCTTGAAACCCTGCTTCTAATAGCTGACGTGGGTGTCGAGACAACCACTCAAATTATTGCCGAGCTGACTGAGCGCGCAAGTCGGAACATGCTTAAGGATGGTGCTGCGTTGCAGGCGGCCCTGCATGAAATTCTGGTTGCCAAGCTGGCTGCCAGTCAACAGCCACTAGACATGGACAGTGCGGAAGGACCTTTTGTGCTTTTAGTGGTCGGTGTCAATGGCGTCGGCAAAACGACCACCATCGGCAAGCTGGCGCGCCAATTTCAGCAGCAGGGCAAATCGGTCATGCTTGCAGCGGGCGATACATTTAGGGCAGCGGCAGTCGAGCAGTTGCAGGTTTGGGGTGAGCGCAATCGCATACCCGTGGTCGCGCAACACACCGGTGCTGACAGTGCATCGGTGGTATTTGATGCGATTGAATCTGCCAGAGCCAAACAGGTTGATGTGATTATTGCCGATACTGCCGGGCGTTTACACAATAAAAGCAACCTCATGGAAGAGCTGAAAAAAGTTCGCCGAGTGGCTGCGAAACTGGATGCCGCCGCACCCCATGAGGTGCTGTTGGTGTTGGATGCTGGAACCGGACAGAATGCAGTGGCGCAGATGAGCGAGTTTCATGCCTCGGCTGGTGTAACCGGTATTGCTCTGACCAAACTCGATGGTACTGCTAAAGGCGGGGTTATTTTTGCTCTGGCCGAAAAGTTTGCCGTACCCATTCGCTATATCGGGGTTGGTGAAGGAGTGGACGACCTGCAGTCCTTTGTCGCCGAAGATTTTGTCTCTGCCCTGTTGGGCGAAAACCCTAGCGAGTGATGCGGTTATGATTCGTTTTGATAATCTCAGCAAGCGTTACGAGGGCGGCTACGAAGCCCTGCGCAATGTCAGTTTTGAGATGGACGCGGGTGAAATGGCTTTTCTCACCGGGCATTCGGGTGCTGGTAAAAGTACATTGTTAAAGCTGTTAATGCTGATTGAGCGGCCGACCTCAGGGAATTTATTGATCAACGGAAAGAATCTCAACCGACTGCCCCATGCCAAAGTGCCATTTTACCGTCGTCAGGTTGGTGTGGTGTTCCAGAATCATCAGCTACTGTTCGATCGCACAGTGTTTGACAATGTTGCACTGCCACTGCAGGTGGCGGGTTATTCTCACGCCGACATTGGTCGCCGCGTGCGCGCGGCACTGGATAGTGTCGGATTGCTGGACAGAGAGCGGCAAAATCCGATAGCGCTTTCCGGTGGTGAGCAACAGCGGGTCGGCGTCGCTCGGGCAGTGGTGCACAAGCCTAAAATTTTGCTTGCCGACGAGCCCACCGGCAATCTTGATCCTCAGCTATCCGCGGAGATTATGGCGCTGTTCAAGCGCTTCCAGGATGTGGGGGTGACTGTGTTGGTGGCGACTCACGATATCGATCTGATCAATCGTATGAATATGCGTATTATGCGCCTCAATCAGGGCCAGATGGAGCAGGACGGAATCAGTTATGGCGGCTACTGACAACACTTCCCGCCGCGGTGCCCGCGGTAAGGTATTGAGTCGTACGGAGCGCTTGCGCAGCTATCGCTATCACCATCGTGCGACACTCAAAACCAGCGTCTTGAAAATGCTCCGCGAGCCCCTGCAGTCGCTGCTGACGATTCTGGTGATCGCCATCGCGCTGACCCTGCCTGCGGCGCTTTATCTCGGTGTTGAGAATATCAGTCAGCTCAGTGGCGGCGTCGATTCCTCTGCGCAAATTAGTGTGTTTGTCAAAAAAGGTGCTCGCGATCCGGCACTGACAAAATTGGCTGAGCAGCTGGAGGGACTCTCGGGAGTTGCTTCGGTGAGCTATATCTCAGCGCAGAGCGCGCTGGATGAATTTAAAGCTGTATCGGGTTTTGGTTCAGCGCTGCAGTATCTCGATAACAACCCACTGCCCGAGGCATTTTTGGTGCAGCCGCTTCTGTTCAATGATGCCTCGCGCCTGGTGGCAGAGATCCGCAAAATGGCACTGGTTGACGATGTGCAGCTCGATATGGCTTGGTTGCAACGTCTCGATGCACTGCTGGATATTGGCCGGAAACTGGTTCTGGCACTGGCCGTGGCGCTGGGTCTGGGGGTGATTCTTGTGGTCGGTAACACCATTCGTCTGGCGATCCAGAGTCGCCGTGATGAAATCACCGTGGTCAAGCTGGTCGGCGGCACCGACGCCTATGTGCGTAGGCCGTTCCTTTACAGCGGACTACTATTTGGCTTGATGGGTGCATTGGTGGCAGCTATTTTATTGGCTTCGCTCGGTTTTTGGCTGGCCGAGCCCGTACGTAATCTAGCCGGGCTCTATCAGAGTCAATACAGTATCAGTGGACTTGGTTTTGGTGGTTTTATGGTGCTGCTGCTAATCGGCGGCAGTGTCGGACTGATCGGCGCCTGGCTAGCGGTCGGCCAGCATTTGCGCAAGATCAAACCAAACTGAAATCCTCTAAACAACGTATCAAAAAACCTGTAAGCGGTTGGTTTTAAAGGCTAGGAACGGATAATTAAATAATGTTAATATATCCGACTGCGAACAGAAAATCGTTCAATTATTGATCAAAGAGTGTTGTATGAACAAAGCCCTTCAAACAATGGAGTGGATGGCTCCCGGCGGTAACCTGAATGCGTACATTCAGGGGACGGCGACTGTGCCCATTCTCACTCTGGACGAAGAGCGCGCACTCGGTGAGGCGCTCTACTATGAAGAAGACCTCGACGCAGCTCGTCGACTGGTTATGTCGCACCTGCGCTTTGTGGTACACATCGCTCGCTCCTACAACGGCTACGGCTTGCCGCTGGCCGATCTGATTCAGGAGGGCAATGTTGGCCTGATGAAGGCGGTTCGCCGCTTTAACCCCGAGAAGGGTGTGCGTCTGGTCTCCTTTGCTGTGCACTGGATCAAAGCCGAAATTCATGAATTTATTCTGCGCAACTGGCGCATTGTTAAGATTGCCACCACCAAAGCTCAGCGCAAATTATTCTTTAACCTGCGCAGTGCCAAGAAGCAGTTGCAGTGGCTGACGGCTGATGAAGCTCAGGCTGTTGCGGAGGATCTGGGTGTTCAGGTCAAGGACGTGATGGAGATGGAAATGCGCCTCACCGCGCGTGATCCGGCTTTTGATGCGCCAGCTGATGATGACGATGACAGCAGCAGTTTCAGCGCGCCGGTCTTCTTTCTTGAAGATAAGAGCGCCGATCCGGCACAGCTGGCTGAGAATGATGACTGGGAAGTGGATAACACTACCCGTTTGATTGATGCAGTTAAGAACCTCGACGAGCGCAGTCGCGACATTATCCAGCGTCGGTGGTTAAACGATGCCAAGGCAACGCTGCATGAACTGGCCGATGAATACGGCGTCTCTGCAGAGCGTATTCGCCAGTTGGAAAAAAACGCGATGAAAAAAGTTCGCGGATTAATGGAAGCCTGATATCAACCTGAATGAGACTAAAAGCCGCTGCGAGCGGCTTTTTTATTGCTATGGATAAATTGCTCTGGATCCGAATCACTGCCCTCAGCGGCGCACTGGCTGTAGTGCTGGGCGCTTTTGCCGCGCACGGTCTGAAGGAGATGCTGCCGCCACAGCTTATGGAAACCTACCAGACTGCGGTGCGTTACCATTTTATTCATACGCTGGCACTGCTCATCACCATCAACTTGCCGTTAAGTGCAAGCTCGCGGCTCTGGGCTGTACGCTGTTTTCTGCTCGGTATTATCCTGTTCTCCGGTTCGCTCTACCTGATCGCCTTTACAGGTATTAGCATGCTCGGCGTTATTACTCCACTGGGCGGAACAGCATTCATTGTCGGCTGGCTGCTGTTGTTTACCGCAACTCAAAAAGACGCTGCCGAGGATTGATGGACACTAAACCTGAAGCCAAAGCTGAAATGCGGCCGGAGTATCGCAAGAAAGATATCCGCAGCTATGTGGTGCGCGCGGGTCGTATGACCGAAGGTCAGCGCAATGCATTTGATACCTGTTGGCCTTTTTATGGCCTGAGTCTTGAGCATGGCCTGATTGACATTGAAACGGTCTTTGGCCGCCAGGCACCATTGGTTGTTGAAATCGGTTTTGGTATGGGCGACTCTCTGCTTGAGATGGCTGCCGCCGCGCCAGATACCGATTTTATTGGCATTGAGGTGCATCCGCCCGGGGTTGGCAGATTGATAGCTGGCGCGCGTGAGCGCGGTATTACCAACTTGCGCGTCTATCTCGCCGATGCCACAGATGTGCTGAATGAATGCATCCCCGCGGCAAGCCTGCATCGGTTACAGCTTTATTTTCCCGATCCCTGGCATAAAAAGAAACATAACAAACGACGTATTGTGCAACCGAAATTTATCCAGTTGATTCGTCAAAGGCTTGCACCAGAGGCTGTCTTGCATATGGCGACAGACTGGCAGCCCTATGCCGAGCAGATGCTCGAGGTGCTTGAGCAGGCTGAGGGCTTTGTCAATGCGGTTGCCAAGCAAGAGTATTCACCGCGGCCAAGTTATCGGCCGTTGACCAAATTTGAAAAGCGTGGTGAACGATTAGGTCACGGCGTTTGGGATTTGCTTTATAAAAAAATCGGTTGATCGGCCCCTTCATTCAATCTGCCGCAACTGCCGATAAGTTAGTCGATACAGTCTGGGAAATACCTTAGACTTAGCCAACAAGACGTTTTTCAAGCGCAACCCATTAAGGAACTATTAAGGAAATTAACATGAATATGGCGAAAACTCTTCCCGTTGTAATGCTCTTTGCCCTGGCAGCCTGTAAACCACAGCCTTCAGATACCGCCATCGATGCGGCAGAAGCGGTTGCCCTGGAAAGCCACAGTCAGAAAATCAGCTATTTATTGGGTCTCGACAGCGGCAAGAATATTGCCGGTATCGGCATGGAGATCGACACCGCGGCTTTTGGGCAGGGGTTTAGTGATGGTCTCGATGACAAGCCGCCGGTATTGAGCGAAGAGCAGATCGCTGAAGCGATTCAGCGCTTTGAGACTGACATGACAGCCAAGAACGATGAGATGCAACAGGCAGAGAAGCAAGCACAGGCTATGCAGTCTGAAGGTAATCTTAAAGAGGGCGCAGAGTTCCTCGCCGCAAACGGCGCCAAAGACGACGTGGTGACCACCGCTTCAGGTCTGCAGTACAAAGTTATTACTGCTGGTGAGGGCCCAGTCCCTACTGCCGACAGCGTTGTCGAAGTTCACTACTCTGGCCGGTTGCTCGATGGCACTGAATTTGACAGTTCGATCAAGCGCGGTGTGCCTGCACAGTTTGGTGTGACCCAGGTTATTGCTGGTTGGACTGAAGCATTGCAGTTAATGCCGGAAGGCTCCAAGTGGGAGCTCTACATTCCTGCCGCTTTGGCTTATGGCCCGGGTGGAACAGGACCTATTGGACCCAACCAAACATTGATTTTTGAAGTGGAACTGCTGCAAGCTAATGTTGCCAGTGAAGGTTAATTGGAAATCCCAAGTAGCCGAAGCATAAAAAAAGCCCCGACTTGTCGGGGCTTTTTTTATCTGGCCTAGCTTCAATAGTATTTGTCTCTATGCTGGGCTCGAGCTGTTTTGCAGCTGTTCAAGGTGACCATTGTGCAGGACCTCGATCATCTTGTCCTCGGTCTCGAAACGCTGCTCAAGGGCTTCGCCCACAACTGACAGATCGATCGAGAGGCTCTCCAGATCGTCAGTGGCCAGGTACTTGTCATTGAAGTCGAGGACCGCTTCGGTCGATGGTTGAATTTTGTTCATTAAATCAGCGCCGGTCTTAAGGCCTTCCTTATCACTAAATGCTTTGGCTTCTTTAACCAGCTGTTCATACACCTCAAAATGACCTACCGAAACATAGTCGACCATTACTTCACAGAAGGCTTTTAACTTTTCGCCATGGCCATTGTTGTTGCCATCGAAGTCGTGAATCTCGATCAAGTCACAGTACTTGACTAGTAATTCGCGGCGTTCTTCCAGCCAGCGATCAACGATTTCGCTGACGCCGCCCCAGTGTTGTTTCAATTTTTGTAGATCGTTTAGCATGCCATTTACCCTCATCACTCCCTTGTGGACTTACAGTTTACTTCCTTTTACGCCGAAGAATAAACACTCAGTTGATAAAATAGACAACTGCCACCGGCAGAAACAGCGACGTCCAGATACCATTTAAACCCATGCCCAGCGTGGCAAAGGCACCACAGCGCGGGCTTGTTTCAAACGCTTTGGCGGTGCCGATGGCATGAGCGGTAACGCCAAGAATCAGTCCTTGCCAGCGCTCATCTTCGACCTCTGTGATTCGGAAAATGGTTTGCGCCATGATAATGCCAGCCAGTCCGGTAACCATGGTTGCCACCGCCAACAGGCTGGTTATACCGCCGATTTGTTGCACTAACCCGATGGCAATGGGTGAGGTGACCGACTTGGCCGCCAGCGACAACAGAATTCTGTCATCGAGCCCGAACAGTTTAACCATCAGCAGCGCACTCAATGTTGCAAACAGCCCACCGGCGAGTAGTGCAATGCTCAGCGGCCTAAACAGTGCAGGCAGCTGTCGCAATTGCTGCGAAAGTGGTACCGCCAGTGCTACTGTTGCCGGACCTAGCAGCCAATTGACCAGGCCGCTGCCAGCGTAATAGCGTTCAAAATCCAGCTCTATCCACTGTAGAAATAGATAGATAAGCGGCGTCGCAATCATTAGGGGGTGGAACGGCGATGCATTGCCCGAGCGTCGATAGACCCAAAGCCCAATAACAAATCCGGCTAGTGTAATTAGAACAGGCCAGGAGGTTGTGGCGATAAGCTGCCATTGTGGGATCAGAATCTGCGTTACCAGAACATCACCCACTGTGATTACTCACACGCTTTATTATCAGGCCCATAAACCACTGTGCCAGCATGGTGCTGACGACCAGTATAATGACGATCTTAGGAAATTGTCCGGTAATGGCGGGGGCGAGGAAAAAGGCACCTGTGGTAACCGGAACAAAGAGCAGTGCGATATAGCGAATAAGTTGACTGCTGGCCGACTCAAGCCAAGACAGCAGTGATGTATTGAAACTTAAAACAAGCAACAGAAAAATCATCCCTAATAGTTGCCCGGGTAGATTTATCCCTAACAATGCTGCCGCGAACTCTCCGAGCCACTGGAAAATGACTAGTATGAGTACGCCGACAAGAAGTTTTTTCATTTCCGCAAAAGTTGAAAAACGGCTACGGCTGTTAGCCCGACAAAGCAGACTAACACCCATGCGGGCATGCTCAGACCAAGTAATTGCCACTGGACTTCCGCGCAGTTGCCGTCGCCACGCAACAGCATATTCAGAGCTTCAGACGGGGAAAAGGCGTCAAATAAATAGTCCACAGGCGGCCCACAGGCAGGTATCTGGTCTTCCGGCAGGCTTTGTAACCACAGCTGTTTGATGGAAAAGAAGCCACCGGCAGAAGCGGCGAGGGCAGCCAGGGCAGCATAAATCTTTTGTCCACCTGCGGCGGGGTTGTGCAGCGCAGAGACCAGGAAGATCACGCCGACCACAATCACAAACACTCGCTGGGTGATACACAGGTAACAGGGCTCCAGACCGAGCCGGTTTTGGAAATAAAAAACTGCCACGGCAATCAGGCCGGCGCAGCTTGCGGCCATAGCGAGGCCAATGGTTCGGTTGTTGGGCAGGTTCACAATATTCTCCTGGTTATGAGTCATTACTGGTTGTGCGCGGACGATAGTAGTGGGCAAGAAAATCATCAAATGACAGGTTGTCAGCGGCTTCAATTTGCTGCTGCTTGACCACTGATTGTTCGGCCAGGCGTTGGTACTTTTTCGTTTGTTCTGGGCTCAGCGGTCGTTGTTGGAAATAGTCGCGGTGTTCCTTTGCCTTGCGCATGGCCATTCTGTAATAGGTCTCACCACCGTTTACCATTTCGGCCAGCACTATAGCTGCAGGTGTCTGGCTGTTATCCGTAAGGCGAGTAGCCATGGCGGTCAGCCCTTTGCTATAGCTTGAGCAGTGGTTGGCGCGATCGAGTAATTTGGCAACTGGCTGCATTTGCGTCACCAGTGACAGGCCCCAGTCAACTAGCTTGCGCTCAAGGCCGCCATCCAGTAGTTCCAGCCCAGGGTCGCGGCCGCGCGCCACGGTACGGCGCTGATTTTCGTGAATTTGATGGTACTCGGCGTTATGAGTTTGTGGGCTGTCTTGCAGCAGGCAGTAAAGTAGAAAGGTGTCGAGGAACTCGATTGTCTGTTTATCAATACCACAGGGCAGCAACGGGTTTAGGTCTATGCAGCGAACCTCGATATACTCGACGCCATGCTTTTCCAGGGCTTCGAGGGGGGTCTCCCCCGCTGCTGCAGTGCGTTTGGGTCGAATGGGGCTGTAAAATTCATTTTCAATCTGCAGCAAATTGGTCGTCAGCTGTTGATAATTGCCCTGCGTATCTTTCAGGCCGATTTCTTCGTACGCCTGATAGGGCGTTTGCAGGGCGCCCCTAAGGGTCTTACTGTACTGGCCGATATCGTTGTAGCAAATAATCAGCGAGCTCTGAGCATCACTCTGATAGCCGAGGTTGCCCATCCGCAATGAGGTGGCATAGGGCAGATGCAGGCTATGGCTGTCATTGCTAACCGGCACCAATTCGTGGCTGCGGCCGCGGACAAAGCTCTTACACACTGCGGGGGCAGCGCCAAACAGATAGAGCAGCAACCAAAAATAGCGGCGGAAATTGCGAATCAGCGCAAAATAGCCCTCGGTTTTAAAGTCCTTTAGGGATTGTTGGCTGCCTTGCAGAGCCTGCAGTGTCAACCAGAGCTCATCGGGAACCGAAAAGTTGTAGTGGATGCCGGCGATGGTCTGCATCAGGCGACCGTAGCGATGGCCGAGGCCGAGCCTATAGACGGTCTTCATACGGCCTGAATTTGAGTTGCCGTATTGGGCTACCGGGATACTGTCATCATCGCCCAGCTGGCAGGGCATGCTATTGACCCAGAGCAGCTCATCATTGATATGTTGATAGGTGTAGCTATGGATCTCTTCAAGCTCATTGAGCACTTGATCGATGGAGGCAGATGGCGCGGTAATAAACTCCAGCAGCGCCTCCGAGTAGTCGGTGGTAATAGACGGGTGTGTCAAGGCGCTGCCGAGTGCTGACGGATGTTTTGTCTTGGCGAGATGGCCACTGACCTCGACGCGAAGGCTTTCTTTCTCTATTCCGCGGGCAATATTTTTCAGCGCAGAGAGGTGGTTGCTACCCTCAAGTGCGGCAAGCCGATTTTCGAATGACAATTATGAACTCCTGATCAGGCGGCGTTGGTTTGATCAACGTTGGCTGGAGTGCTGGATTGTATTGCGGAAGCTTCTAACAGCAGAACCGGCCGGCCTTTTTTGTCGGCTTCGCATTCAATAATCTGAGCACGCAGGTTGATATCTTTAGCGTTGAGCTCGATCAGTTGATTTAGCGCGACATCGCGGTGCGGGGCGTTGTAAACCAGATTGGCATCAGAGCCATCAAGCCACTCAAGATCCTTGTTTAAAAAACGTCCATCATGACTTTTGATTATGTAGATTTTCATGCCAAGTCCGTGACAGTTAGAATAATTTACGGCACAGTGTACCGTATGTGGGTAACCGATCGAAAGAGAAAACCATGAATAAAACCGCACTTGTTCCTATCGCTGAGGGAAGTGAAGAGATTGAGTTGGTCAATATTATTGATGTGCTGAGAAGGGCCGGTGTAGAGGTGACTGTGGCGAGTGCCAACAGTGATGGCGAGTTGCAAATCTGTGCGTCGCGCGGCACTAAAATTGTCGCAGATGTGATGCTCGAAGAGTGTGCGAACCATCGTTATGACCTGATTGCCGTCCCGGGTGGATTGCCGGGCTCTGAGCATCTCGCCAAGCATCCTGTGCTGGATAAATTGCTTCGCGATCAAGCGGCTGAGGGAAAGCTGTTTGCCGCGATCTGCGCGGCGCCGGCGCTGGTGCTCTCGGCGAAGGGGTTGCTGGCAGAAAAAACCGCGACCGGCCACCCCAGTTTTATCCAGTCGCTCAAGGCGAAAAAGATCGATGGCGCGGCGCGAGTGGTTGTCGATGGCAACTGTGTTACCAGCCAGGGTCCCGGGACCGCACTGGACTTTTCCCTCGAGCTGGTCGAGCAGTTATGTGGCGTAGTCAAGCGTGAAGAGGTGGCTGCACCAATGGTGTTAACCACCACTCCCACGGCGTATTACTAAGCCGCTTCAACGCTCCCAGAAAAGCGGTGACCAGCAGTGTTTAGCTTGCGGCTAGACACTGCCCTCAGCATTACTGTCCAGTCCCGATTGCAGAACCTTACCGCTCAACCGCGCCTTCAGGTTCGCCCCCGAGAGATATAGGCAGGGCACAAAGACTAATGTCACCACGGTGGCAAACAGCACGCCGAATGCCAGCGATGCCACCATCGGAATCAGGAAGCGGGCCTGCATGCTGGTTTCCAAAAGAATGGGTGCAAGACCGATAAAGGTGGTCAGCGAGGTGAGAATAATCGGTCTAAAACGATCCTGTCCGGCTTGAATAAGCGCATCCTTAACGCCAACACCCTGGTCGCGCAGCTGATTAATTCTATCGATCAATACCAGATTATCATTAACCACCACACCGGACGCCGCCAGAACGCCGAGAAATGAGAGCACGCTAAAGCTAAGGCCCATCATGAAGTGGCCAAAAATCGCACCCATAATGCCAAAGGGCACAGCGGAGAGGACGCCGAGAGGTTTTAGATAAGACTTGAATTCCACTGCCATCAAAATATAAATCATCCCCAGCGCAAGCATAAACAGCTTGATCGCACTCGAGAAGAACTCATCCTGCTCTGCCAGTTGCACGTCTTTCTTCAAATAGACATCGGGGTAGAGTCGCTGTAATTCCGGACCAATTTCGTTAAATAGTACCTGGGCCATTTCATCAACGGTCATTTTACCGGTCGTTGCCTGAGCCGATATTTTCACGCTGCGCTGGCGATCCTGACGGTTAATACGCGTGTAGCCTGGCACATAAGAGGCCTCTGCAACAGAGTAAAATGGGACTTCAGTTCCATTGGGAGTGCGGATACGCATGGTATCCAAGGTGTCAACCTGAGAGCGCTCATGCTTGGGGTAGCGCACCATCACGCGAACATCATCACGGCCGCGTGGTACTCGTTGCGCCTCGGCGCCATAAAACCCCTGGCGAACCTGGCGGGCGACATCGGACAGGCCGATACCAAAATTGTTGGCATAGGGGCGCAGGCTGATATCAATATCAGAGCGACCAGAGTGGATGTCATCACGAATATTGCGCGCGCCCGGGATATCGCGCATGCGGTCTTTGAGGAAAAATGCCGCCGCGGTAAGTTGATCGAGATTGTTTGAGGTCAGCACGGCTGTTACACGCGCGCCGTCGTCCCGCCCTGCTGCTGACGCGTTGACGCTGAAGGTCTTTGCCTGAGGAATTTCGCCAATCAAGCTCTGCCAGCGCTCAGCAACCAGTGTTGGGTCAATTTCTCCGCTCATATCTGGCTGCAACTCGAGAATCAGCCGGATGGTGTCGCCGTACATAAATGCCAGCTGATTGGCAATCAACTTGTCGGTGTCGACCCGTTCTTTAATCACCGGGTCGTCAACCAGTAACTTTGCTGCCCGTTCCGCGCGCTTGGTGATCTCGACTTTCCCATCCACTGAGTAGCCGTCGGGCATAACAATGCGCATAGAGAGAAAGTCAGAAGGGACATCGGGCATAAAACGCTGCTGAATATAGCCGGCACCGAGTAGGGTGATTGAGAGTACAAATGCGAGAAAAAAGCCTACCAATGTCAGTCCGCGCCAGTTGAGTGCGTGCTTTAGAAATGGGGTATAGATATCGCTGGAAAATTGGCTCAGACCATCGGCAAAGCGGTGGCGAATTTTACGCAGGGCAATACCCGCTCTGCTCGTTGCAGGCTTTTCGGGCTGCATCTTGGCCAGGTGCGAGGGTAGAATCCAGAGCGACTCAATCAGTGAGAAAGACAGAGCAACCAACGTGACGGTGGGTATCGCCCAGAGAAATTTAGGCCACATTCCTGGCAAAAATAACATCGGCAAAAATACAATCATGGTGCTCACGACCGCCAGCAGAACCGGCTTGGAAACTGATTGCGTACCCAGTTTTGCCGCCGTATCACCATCCTGTCCAAGCTGTTGATGACGATAGATGCTCTCTCCAACAATGATCGCATCGTCAACAATAATGCCCAGGATCAACAGAAAGGCGAACATCGACATCATGTTTAGAGTCAGCCCAATGGTCGGCAGGACCCACAGTGCGCCCATATAGGCGATAGCAATGCCCAGTGCTACCCAGAACGCCAACTGTGGACGCAGAAACAGCATCAACACGATAAACACCAGAATCAGACCGCCAAAGGCATTTTTTGATAACAGTGCCAGGCGCCCGGAGAACATGTTGGAATAGTCTCTCCAGGTTGCCAGTTGCAAGCTCGGTGGCAAAAAACTCGAGCCCGCTTCTACATAACTTTTCACGGCATCGGTGGTCGCCACAACGTCTGGGTTTTTGCCAACGCTAATACCGAGGAAAATTGCCTTGTGGCCGTTGAAGCGCGTGCGCAAGTTGCGTTCCTCAAAGCCGTCGATCACTCTGGCAACATCGGCAATTTTGATTTCAGTGCCGTCTGCACGGCTGGAGACAATAATATTGTTAAAATCTTCTTCGAGGTAGGCCTGGCCGCGGGTTTGAATCTGAATGTCACCGCTGTCTGCCCGGATAGTTCCTGCGGGAAGGTTGAGTGAAGACTGACGCACCGCTTTGACAACATTGTCGAAAGAGATGCCGTAGCGGCGCATATTGATTTCAGAGAGTTCGATATCAATCTGTGGTTCGCGCACACCCCACAGGTCAACAAAGTCGACGTTTGGCAGTGCTGCTAGCTCATTTCGAATACGTTGACCGTATTCCCTCAGAACCGCTTCGTTGGCATCACCGAAGAGAGCAACGCGAATGACCTCCTCGCGAGCTATTTCTTCGCGCACAATGGCCCGTTCGGCATCGGCGGGAAAGGTGATAATCGAATCGACATTGCTCTTGATGTCATTGAGCATTTTCGTCATATCATAGTTGTCATCGACCTCTATGGTAACTATCCCGCGACTCTGGCGGGCCTGACTAGATATGCTTTTTATGCCTTCAATAGAGTAGATGGCTTCTTCGATACGAACTACGATCTGCTCTTCCACTTCGCGCGGCCCGGCACCAGGGTAGGGCATGGAGACGGTAATAAAGTTAACCGGTGTGGAGGGGAAAACCTCTTTTCCCATGCCGCTGCCACCGATAATTCCGCCGGCCAGGATCAGTATCATCAGCAGATTTGATGCAATCGGGTTGCGCACAAACCAAGCGATAGAGGCATTCATAGAAGATCACCCGTCTCAGCGTCGGAATTGTCGGCTGTCGTTGAGGCTCCTGTCGCAACCTGCATACCCGGCACCGGCAGGGCAATTCGCGTACCGACAATCCGTGTTCCTGGAGTCAGATTGGTGGCTACCACAGAGTCGGCATCTGATTGCACAAGTGTCAGGGTCTGGAAACTCACCTCATTATTATCATTAAGTACGAGGACTTCGTTGCCACGATAGAGAATCTGCTTTGGTAGTTCTATGGCATTTTCTAGCTCACGACCGGCAATCTCAGCCTCGACAAACAAGCCAATACTCAGTGGCGGTCTGTTGCTGTCAGGATCTTCCTTAAACGGATTCTGCACTTCGGCAACGGCGTAGGTCATGCGGCTCTGGATATCGATCGACGCATCTGTGCGTACAATTTTGCCCTGCCATTCATGCGTTTGCCCGGCGACTCTAGTGCGCAGCGTGACCGTTGGGTAGATAGCTGTTTCTGAATCTTCAAAGTTGACTGGCAGGTCGACCAGAGCGGCCTGGCGGTCGGTTAGTGGTAAGCGTATCTCCACGACGTCGGTACTATAAATTTTTGCGATCCGTGTCCCTGGTGTTATGTATTGGCCAAGATCGACATACGTCTCTCTTATCCGGCCCTGAAAAGGGGCTTTAATCGAGGTTCTGCTGAGATCCAGATTGGCTTTGGCCAGATCGGCGCGGGCTGACTCCAAAGCAGCTTTGGCCGCCGCTAGCTGCGGTTCGCGCAGGAAAAGTGCATTCGCGGTTTGATCACCCAGGTCGCGCCACTCACGTTTAGCCTGACGAGAGCGTCCTTTTTCCAGTGCGACCTGTTCTTCGGCTTTGGCAACCTGAGCCTTGGCGCGCACTACGGCAAACCGGTAGTCGTCCGATTCGAGCTCGATCAGTTTGTCACTGGAGCGAAAAAAACTACCGTTGGCATAGTGATCGGAGACCGATACCACACGACCTGCCACCTGTGATACCAGATCAATTTCACGTTTGGGGGCCACGGTACCCTGAGAAAGAACACTCGGCTTTAGTGCCTGCGGTGCGGCATCGATCACCTCGACCATTAGCAATGGGGGAGTCGGACGCTTATTTCTCTCAGGTTTTGACTTAAGGGTTGCCACAGCAGTGATAAACAGGAGGCCTGCCACCAGGACGATAAATGTTATTTTCCCTTTGCGGTTAGACAATGGCATGGATAAACCTTTTCATTTATTAACGATGAGTATCTGACTGCAAACCTGCAGCGAGCGCTTGTAACGCAATTTGGACGCATTAAACGACGATTATGTTTCAAAAGCCCTTAAAAATGTTGTCTATGCCAATATACGCAGACCTAATCAGGGCGGATGCCCTCCCTGTCTGGTTAGGCAACCACAGTAAGTATTGCTTTGTGCCACACCTTAGCTTGCGTATTCGTCGCGATCCGACACTTCATGAAAAACTGTTTCGTCGAGCAAGCCCTCGCTTTTGGCAACAACTGTCGTGACCATGCCGTCGCCGGTGATATTGACCACGGTGCGCATCATATCCAGCAAGCGATCGACACCGATAATCAGACCTATACCCTCTACGGGCAGGCCCACTTGTTGCAATACCATGGACAACATAATCAGGCCAACACCGGGGACACCGGCGGTGCCAATCGATGCCAGAGTTGCCGTGGCAATCACAGCGAGGTATTCACTTATCCCCAAATCGAGGCCGTAAGCCTGTGCGATAAATACCGTGGCAACGCCCTGCATGATAGCGGTGCCATCCATATTAATCGTGGCGCCCAGAGGCACAGTAAAGGAGGCGATAGAGTTGTCCACTCCGACACGCTTTTCCATCACATTCATGGTTACCGGCATGGTTGCGTTGCTTGATGAGGTGCTGAAGGCAAATAGCATTGCCGGACGCATATTTTTCAGCAGCACCAAGGGGTTTAAGCGAGTAAATAGACTGAACAGGCTGGTGTATACCGCGCCTGCGTGGATAACCAATACCAGCGTGACCGTCATAAAATAGAGAGCCAGATTGCGTATCGCCGAGAAGCCTTCTTCCGTGAATAGCTTGGCTAACAGACAGAACACGCCATAGGGCGCGAGGTGCATAAGGATCGTGACCATACGCATAATCACATCATTAAAACTCTGGAATCCAGAGAGAGTAGATTGACCTGCCTTGCCGGCCTGAGTGATGGCGACGCCCACCAGAATAGAGAAGACAATAATTTGCAGCATATTGCCGTCAGACATCGCTTTGACAGGGTTGGTTGGGAAAATACCAATCAACACATCTTTAAATGAGGGTGGTGGCGGTGCATTAAAGGTTGCTACCGCAGTGATATCGATACCAATGCCCGGGTTGATAATATTCGCCAGGGTCAAGGCAATAGTGATGGCCACGGCAGTGGTAAACATATACAGAGCCAGCGTTTTAAATGCGATGCGCCCCATTTTGATATTTTCGCCCATCGCGGCAGAACCACAGACCAGGGAGACAAACACCAGCGGCACGACCAGTAATTTTAACGACGCGATAAAAATACGCCCGACCACATCAAAAATATACTCCACCGTCCAGTCGGTGAGCGGACCTGCGCCGCTGCCATCATTGGCCACATTAAGGATCAGCCCGACGATAACGCCAAGCACCATACCGAGTATTATTTTTGACGACAGAGTCATATTCGAGTCCCTTGTTTTTATTAGTGTTGCTTGTCGCGATTATTGGTGATCCAAGCAAGAAAACGCAGCTTGAATTCCGGCACCTGCCAAATCAAAAAGATAAGGAAGCCAGCATTGGCTGCTGATATCAATGCAAAAAATTGTGGAATGGACATCTGTATCAGGCTTAAACAGACAATTCCGAGAATTGCACCAGCGACCATAAAGATCGCGTTAAACACATTGTTTGCGGCAATGATCCGAGCGCGCTTATTACTTGCGCTGCGAGATTGCACCATCGCGTATAAAGGCACAATAAAAATCCCGCCAAACATGCCGATAAAGACCAGATCGACGAACACGCGAATGCCGCCGCTGAGGCCGAAGAATGTCAGCGGTACAATATTCTCAATACCATTGTTGGCAAGTTGATAACTGCCTGAGGCAAAATAAAGATCAGCGCTAAACAGACTCAATCCAATTGCTCCGAATGGTATAAGACCTGGTTCCACCTGCTCACCCGAGACTTTTGCGCAGAGCACTGAGCCGATTGCTACACCAATAATAAAAGCGCCGAGTAGCACCGAGATCAGCGCCGGATGGCCGTATAGCACAGTGACTGCAAAGTTAGGCACCTGAGTTAAAAAGCTGCCGCCAAATAGCCAGAACCAGGAAATGGCCATAATGCAGAAGAAGACAGTCGGATTCTCCCGCGCGAGGCTGATATTGCGTATCGCATCAGAGAGTGGGTTAAGGCCGATATGAATATCACCTTTGTCCGCTGGTGCGTCGGGAATGGCACAGCTGGCCCACCAGCCGCCCAGTGCAAACAAGACGGCAACAGCAGCAACCAGCAGCGCTCCGCTCTGATAACTCACCAGCCATGCACCCATCAGTGTGCCAATCAAAATGGAGACAAAAGTGCCCATGCCAACCTGGGCATTACCGGCCATTAGCTCCTTGGGGGACAGATGCTGAGGAATAATGGAATATTTAATCGGCCCAAAAAAGGCGGACTGCACGCCGAGTAAAAAAAGAATGCTCATCATTAACATTACATTGCTAGTGTAGAGCGCATAGCCACCCACCAGCATAATAAGGATCTCGGCAAACTTGATGCGTCGAATCAGCCATGCCTTGTCGTATTTGTCGGCTAACTGACCGGCAGTTGTTGAGAATAAAAAGTAGGGCAGAATAAATAAGCCGGCGGCGAGATTAGTGAGAAAGTTGGTATTGCTTGCTGACGTTGAGATGCCGCTGCTGACAATAATCACCAGCAGCGCATTCTTAAATAAATTGTCATTCAGCGCACCCAAAAACTGGGTAATAAAAAACGGCAAAAATCGCCGTTGGCCAAATAGATAGAACTGCCCCTGTTGTGTCTCCACAGCTTTGCCCTATTCGTTGTTGTTGCCGATCACATAATCAGCCCACGTTCAGCATACTATACGTGTTGTACATTAGTGACTACTCGGGATTAGTCATCTTGAGACAGATGTGCCAGTGCCCCGGCATTCTGCTCCCAATTTTGACCGTCAAAAATCTCTACTTCGATCGATTCAACATGAGTCCGGTCAAGGCAACGCAGATTGACACTGAAGCCGTCTGGATTAGAACGCGGTGTATAAAAAGCTTTGATGCCGCAGTGTTTGCAAAAAGTGTGCTGTGCAGCGCCAGTGTTAAAGGTATAGGTGGTTAAGGATTCTTGGCCACTGATCAGTCGAAATTTTGACGCCGGCACAATCATCTGGTCGCCTCCGCTGCGATAACAGATTGAGCAGTTGCAGGCGTGCGCATGCAGCTGGTCTGGCGCATCAATTTCGAACTGAACCGCGCCGCAGTGGCAGGAACCTTTATGGACTTTGTATTGTGTCATGGTGAAACTTTACTCCGCGTGGCCTACAAAATGACATCCTAAAATGAGTTATCCTAAAATGAGTCATCCTAAAAGTCGACATTCGACAAGGCAACAATGGCGCCTCATTTATCGCTCTTGGATGGTCCGGTTAACAAATACTGAATCACTACTATTGCCGCCAAACTAAATTTGTGTAACCAGAATGGCTTTACAGCGCTTGCGACTCAATCACTATTTTGGTGAGACTCTGAGGCAAAAGATTTTTAATACCGCTGCTCTGAGTCTACATAGCAAGTGTATTTCCGAAACCAAAAAAACAATGCATTTGATGCGATATATGATATTGTCCGCGGTTGGGCGTGGTTAACAGCCCAAAATGCAATCCCAACTACAGCAAAACACACCCAAGTATCTCGGGGGAGATCTATGAAAAAGACATCCATTTTAAAATTAACTTCTCTAGCCGCGGCTATGATCGCTGGCGGCGCTATGCTGCCAACCGTCGCCTTTGCACAAGAGGCAATGGTCGAAGAAATTGTAACCACTGGTACTCGTGCAAAAGCACGATCGGCCACTGACACAGTAGCGCCAGTTGATGTAATCAGCAGCTCTGAGCTGACCAACCAAGGTGACGTGGACATTGCAAACCTTCTGCGCAACTCTGTTCCTTCGTTTTCGATAAATGACCAGCCTATCAGTGACGCGGCTACCCTGGTTCGTCCATTCCAGCTTCGTGGCATGGCCCCAGACCACTCTTTGATTCTGGTAAATAACAAGCGTCGTCACAGAGGCAGCGTTATCGTTTGGTCTGCTGGTGGTATCTCAGACGGTTCTCACGGTGCTGATGTATCGACGATTCCAGGTATGGCACTGCAAAGCGTCGAAGTTCTGCGTGATGGTGCCGCGGCTCAGTACGGTTCTGACGCATTGGCCGGCGTAATCAACTTTAAGTTGAAAGATGCCAGCGAGGGCGGTTCTGCTGAAGTTCGTATGGGTCAATACTCTGCAGGCGATGGTGACATGGCGTACTTCGCAGGCAATATGGGTATGGAACTTGGCGCCAACGGTTTTGCTAACGTGACTCTGGAATACGGCTCATCTGATGAGACTGTGCGTTCAGAACAGCGTGACGATGCTGCCGCGCTTATCGCAGCAGGCTTCCCGGTTGCCAACCCAGCCCAGAAATGGGGACGTCCGATTGTAGACGACGATCTTAAATTATTTGTTAACTTTGGCAACCAGCTGAATGACAGCGTAGAGCTTTACGGTTACGCCAACTATGCCAAAAAAGATGTTGATGGTGGATTCTATTTCCGTAATCCGACTAACCGTGGCGGTGTTTATGCTGATGGTGCCAATCTGTTAGTTGCTGACACAACGGGCGATATGTCCGGTAACTGTGATCAATATGCGGTAGATGCTTCAGACCCAACCAGTGCTGCACTTGCTTCCGCAATTGCTGGTTTGAAAGCGGATAATAACTGCTTCAACTTCAACGAAACTATTCCCGGTGGCTTTACTCCACGCTTTGGCGGCACCGTAACCGATATCACCTTTATGATGGGTTTGCGTGGTGAGCTGGACAACGGTTTGACTTGGGATGTGAGTGCATACCGTGGTGAAAACGAAGGCGATTTCTACATTAACAACACTGTTAATGCCAGCCTTGGCGAGAATACGCCACGTAACTTTGATCCAGGCCTGTACCGTCAGACTGACGTGAACTTTAACGTTGATTTTACCTACGCGTTAAGTGAAACAGTCAATTTGGCCTTTGGTGCTGAGCACCGTACTGAAGAATTTACGATTGGCGCTGGCCAGGAAGAGTCTTACATTGACGGCGGTCTGGGTGTACAGGGTTTCAGTACCTCAACCAACGGTTTCCCTGGCTTCTCTCCTGATATCGCCGGTGACTTTGATCGCTCAAACGATGCCCTGTATGTGGATATGGAATGGGATGTAAGCGAAGAACTTCTGGTGGCCGCTGCGGTTCGCTTTGAAGACTTTGATGGCTTCGGTAGCACTACCAACTATAAAGTCGGTGGTAACTACAAGTTGAGTGAAGATATGGGTGTGCGCGCGACAGTCAGTACGGGCTTTAAGGCGCCGACTTCTGGTCAGCTCAATGCCTCTAACATCTCAACACTGATCGATAACGGCGTTTTGGTCAACAAAGGTGTTATCCCAGCCTCTAACCCGGTTGCTGCATTTGCCGGCGCTACCGATCTGCAGCCAGAAGAGTCTGAGAACTTCACTGTTGGCTTCTATGGCAGCATTGGTGAGATCGACATCACGTTTGACTACTTCAATATTGAGGTGACCGATCGTTTGACGCTTTCAAGAGACTTCGAATTGTCTGCAGGCGATATTGCTACTCTGGCCGCCGCTGGTGTCTCTGGAGCCGATGATATTGCAGTCTTCCGTTTCTTCACCAATGACTTTGCGACAGAGACCAGTGGTTTTGATTTGGTTATGTCTACAAGCACTGATTGGATGGGCGGGACTACTGCTTGGAATCTGGCTTATAACCAAACCGATACTGAAGTGACTTCACGTGGTCAATATATCGATGACGCTCGCGAGCGTTCAATCGAAGAAATGTCACCTGATACCCGCTACAACGTATCGGCTAACCATATGATGGACGGTTGGCGTGCCCTTGCTCGTGTTTCTTACTACGATGATTGGTATGACTCAAACCAGGATATGGTTTTTGACGGCGAGTACGTAGTGGATCTTGAGCTTGCATACGATCTCAATGAGAGCTCTGCGATCATGATCGGTGGTAACAACGTGTTTGACGAAGCTGGTTCCAAGAAACACAACGGTGCCGCTGGTGCGGGCAACACCTACAGTGAATTCGCTCCTATGGGATTCAGTGGTGCGTTCTGGTATGCCAAGTACAGCTACAACTTCTAAGCGACTCATAATGAGTTAAGCTTAAGATGTAACAGTACAAGTAGTAAGCGTAAGACAAAAAGGGGGTGCCAATTGGCACCCCCTTTTTTATGTCACACTGTTTATTAAAAACGTACTCAGATTAAATCGTATCCGAGAACAGTTGTACTGCAGTTGCCATGGTTACGACGGGGGCGATCCACAAAGGTCGCCAATGCTTTAAATCCGGCTTTTTGCATCATACCCGCTGAAGCGGCATTCTCTGCGTGGCGATCTAGCAGTACTGTTTGGGCGCCATAAGAGGGCGCTATCGCGATAATCTGTTTGAGAAGTTCACTGCCAATTCCCCGCCCATTAAACTCTCTGTGCACCACAGCTTCGGCAATGTAGATGGCATGCCGATCGTTGGCGTACTTCAAAAAAGGGTCAGGAAGGGCGTCCGGATGATAAAAAATCGCAAAGCCAATCAGCTGCTGGTCACAATGCGCCGCCAGAGCAGATGCCTTTAGCGCCCTAATCAACTTGAATTCATTATCCACGCCATCTACTGGAAGATAGTTCCAGGGATTTGTCCCGTGCTCAAATAAAAAGCCTCTGAGCTCGTCGAGCCTGTCGGTGGTTGCCAGCCGATAATCAAACATACTTCTTGTCAGCGACTCGCCCCGCACCGAAGCAACGCCCCGGCGAGGCCAAATAGAATAATAAAAAGACCGTTAACCATTAGCAGTTGGCTAGCTGAATCCAGTTGATTGGCAAGCGCTATCAGCGTGATCACACTCTGCACCGCGACTGACGCGAACAATGTTATCGCCAAACCTCGTGGATTAAAGTGCGACTTTACTCCACCTACTATCAGAACAGCGAGCACTGCAAGGTACATAAGATTTGCCGGATTATCTTCAGTGCCGATTAGGCCCACCGCAAAATGTGTCCAGATTAAAATAACCGTGCTGAGCAGCGCCAACGCAATACCCGCCCTGTGGTGAGTTTGTCGCTCTTGCCGTACTAGCAGCCGATAGGTCGTGCCAGACATAAACAATAAAATTCCCGCAAAAAAGAAATCGCCGCCGCTCCAAGTGACCTCGTCACTCAGTGAGTTGGCTGTAAATGGGACCAGTAAAATCAACGCGGTACCCGAGCCGACTGTCACAAAATCCTTAATGGGCTTGCGCAGTGAGGACACTGAGTTGTTATTCTGCTTTGTGCTCGCGGACATTTTCATCGATGGCTCCAAATTTTCCTCTGAACGTTGCATTGTGCACAACCTAGCTGTTATTTAGCTACTGATTCAAGATCTGGTTTGCTCGGGAGTAACGATAAAAGGGTGGTTGTGAAAAAAAGCTGTGGTTGTCTTGCCCAAGATATTATTAACGCAGTTGCGCTTTACTTGAGCTGAATGCCCAAACTATCCCAAAGCTTATCGATATGTTGTTGTGTGGCTTCGTCCATGACAATCGGTTCGCCCCATTCGCGGTTGGTTTCACCTGGCATTTTATTGGTCGCATCCATTCCCATTTTTGAGCCCAGACCGGAGACTGGCGAGGCAAAGTCGAGATAATCGATGGGGGTGTTTTCTACCATGACCGTATCGCGAACGGGGTCCATTCTGGTGGTCATGGCCCAGATAACATCTTCCCAATTACGCACATCGACATCATCGTCGGTGACGATAACAAATTTAGTATACATAAACTGCCGCAGAAACGACCAAACACCCATCATTACGCGCTTGGCATGGCCGGGGTACTGTTTCTTTATGCTGACCACAGCCATCCTGTATGAGCAGCCTTCCGGTGGCAGATAGAAGTCGACGATTTCTGGAAACTGTTTTTGCAGTATCGGCACAAATACTTCGTTGAGTGCAACGCCGAGCACAGCAGGTTCGTCCGGCGGCCGGCCAGTATATGTGCTGTGATAGATAGGATTTTTTCTATGGGTTATTCGCTCAATGGTAAACACAGGGAAGCGTTCTACTTCATTGTAATAACCAGTGTGGTCGCCGAAGGGACCCTCATCGGCCTCCTCTCCCGGATATAAATATCCCTCGAGAATATATTCCGCACTGGCGGGTACCTGCAGATCGCTGCCCAGACATTTAGCCACTTGAGTCTTCTCACCGCGCAGCAGCCCGGCGAAGGCGTATTCCGAGAGTGTATCTGGAACAGGTGTTACTGCACCCAGGGTTGTTGCCGGGTCGGCACCTAGTGCGACGGCTACCGGGTAGGGTTTGCCGGGATATTTTTTCTGCCAGTCGCGGTAGTCGAGTGCGCCGCCACGATGGGCGAGCCAGCGCATAATCAGCTTGTTTTTAGCGATCTTCTGCATCCGGTAGATGCCTAAATTCTGGCGTTCTTTTTCTGGTCCGCGAGTTACACATAACGCCCAGGTCACCAAAGGTGCTTTATCGCCGGGCCAGCAGGTTTGAATCGGGAGCTTATCCAGATTGACTTCATCACCTTCAAGCACGACTTCCTGGCAGGGCGGATTTTTGATCTGTTTCACAGGCATATTTAATACCTGCTTGAAGTCATGACGTTTTTCCCAGAGATCGCGCAGTCCTTTGGGCGGTTCAGGTTCCTTGAGAAAAGCCAGCAGTGTTCCCACATCGCGCAGCGCCGAGAGACTTTCCTGGCCCATTCCCATCGCGACTCGATCAGGGGTACCGAAAAGATTGCACAGCACCGGCGTGTCGTAACCCTTGGGATTTTCGAACAGCAGCGCGGGACCTTTACCGCGCAGCGTACGATCGCTGATCTCGGTCATCTCAAGATTGGGATCGACCTCCTGACTAATACGCACAAGCTCGCCCCGCCGCTCGAGGTAATCGATAAATTCGCGAAGGTCAGCGTATTTCATAGTGGCTTCAGCGCAAGCTTACTTGCGTTTCATGGCGCCAAAGAATTCAGCATTGTTTTTAAAGCCTTTGAGTTTTTCGACCATAAACTCAATCGCTGCAATATCTTCCATATCATGTAACAGTTTGCGCAAGATCCAGACGCGTTGCAGCTCGGCTTCATCCATCAGCAAATCTTCGCGGCGAGTGCCCGAACGACGAATATTAATCGATGGGTAAACGCGCTTCTCTGCCACCTTGCGGTCCAGGATCAGCTCCATGTTGCCGGTCCCTTTAAATTCTTCGTAGATGACTTCATCCATCTTCGAGCCGGTATCGACCAGTGCGGTGGCGATAATCGTCAGACTGCCACCATTCTCAATGTTTCGCGCGGCACCAAAGAAGCGTTTGGGCTTTTCCAGAGCGTGAGCATCGACACCACCGGTCAGCACTTTGCCTGACGACGGAATAACGGTGTTGTAGGCACGTGCCAGTCGGGTGATGGAATCGAGCAGAATAACCACATCTTTCTTGTGTTCTACCAGGCGTTTGGCCTTCTCAATCACCATTTCAGCTACCTGAACGTGACGATTTGGCGGCTCATCAAACGTTGATGCAATCACTTCCCCGCGCACAGTACGCTGCATTTCTGTCACTTCTTCCGGACGCTCATCAATCAGCAGCACAATAATAGTGCACTCGGGATTATTGCGAATAATCGACTGGGCGATGTTCTGCATCATGATCGTTTTACCGGCTTTGGGCGGCGCAACAATTAGACCGCGCTGACCCTTACCAATGGGTGAAACCAAATCGATAATGCGACCAGTCAGATCTTCGGTGGAGCCATTGCCGGCTTCGAGGCCAAGGCGTTGGTCGGGGAAAAGCGGTGTCAGATTCTCAAACAGAATCTTGTTGCGGGCATTTTCAGGAGCGTCGCCGTTGATTTCATCAACTTTAAGCATCGCAAAGTAGCGCTCACCATCTTTGGGTGGCCGAATCTTGCCGGAGATGCCGTCACCGGTGCGCAGGTTAAAGCGCCTGATCTGGCTAGGAGAAACGTAAATATCGTCCGGGCCGGCCAGATAGGAGGCGCCGGCGGAGCGCAAAAATCCAAATCCATCAGGAAGGATTTCCAAAACGCCATCGCCGTAAATATCTTCGCCCCCTTTAGCGTGCTTCTTAAGCAGGGCAAAAATAATGTCTTGTTTGCGCGAGCGAGCCAAATTGTCGAGGCCGGCCGCGGCGGTCATTTCTAAAAGCTCATCAATGGGTTTTTGTTTTAGTTCGGATAGATTCATAGGAGGGATTTTCTAGGTTTGCTATAGGGGTTAAGTTTGTTTTAGATGTTGGTTAACTGAATGGATGTTATTTGGTCAACTCAGTCGAAAAAAGATTTGTCTTGTAAAGTTATTGTAGTTATTTAAATTTTTGAACCTGACTCATTGGTTGGGGCACGTTCCATAACGGTTTTACTGCACTCAAGCGATTACCTAAATGCCTATAAAGGCTGATCTGCGCGAGTAGTAACGTCTGAAATAACGTTTAAAAGGGGAAGCCCACATGGAATAAAAGATTTGAATAATCTGAAGTATAGCGCGCAATAACCAAAGAGCAAGGAAAAACTGCATCCCCGACCACTGCAGCGTGGGCGGGGATGCGATTTGATTACACTACGCTTTCGACGAATTCTACCAGTTGAGCTTTTGACAGGGCGCCTACTTTGGTTGCTTCCACACTGCCGTTTTTAAATACCAGCAGTGTTGGAATGCCACGTACATTAAATTTCGCAGCAGTTTCCGGATTGCTGTCAACGTCAACCTTGCACACTTTGATACGGCCGGCATATTCGGTTGACAGCTCGTCGAGCAGCGGGGCAATCATTTTGCACGGACCACACCAGGCCGCCCAGAAGTCTACCAGTGCAGGAACATCAGACTGCAGCACGTCACTTTCAAAACTCGAATCGGTTGTGTGAACGATAGCGTCGCTCATAGGGCTCTCCAGTAATTTGTGGGATTATAGTCAGAAGACGTTTCAGGGACTCATGTTACCATTCACTGCGCACAGGGCTCAATGCAAAAACGCGCCACAATTGCGATCTTTTTATTGAGCGGCTGAGGTCGACAGAGCATTTATCCAGAGGTGGAATCGGTGGTTAAAAAAATAATACTGGTTATGGCAATTGGCGGGCTTTTGTGGGGCTATTTTGCTCTGGATGGTCAGCGCTATCTCTCCGCTGATTTTTTTCGTGAGCTCTATCTGCAGCGGCCCGTCCTGACCGCGGCGGTGTATTTTAGTGTTTATGTTATTGCGACGGCAGTATCTATCCCAGGCGCTGCACTGCTGACCATTATTGGTGGCATGGTGTTTGGTTTGTGGGTCGGCACATTGTTGGTGTCCTTCGCCAGCTCAATTGGTGCAACACTGGCTTTTTTGGTGTCGCGCTTTTTGCTTCGCGACTGGGTGCAACAAAAATTTGCGGCGCACCTCAATACAGTTAACCAAGGTGTCGAAAATCAGGGCGGTTCCTATCTGTTTGGCTTGCGCTTGATTCCGGTTTTCCCTTTCTGGATGATCAATCTGGTAATGGGTTTGACACCTTTGAAAACCACTACATTTTATCTTGTTAGTCAGATCGGGATGTTGGCCGGCACCTTGGTCTATGTCAACGCCGGTGCCTCTCTAAGCAGTATCGATGAATTTTCTGCCGCTGCTATTTTGACGCCGGCGGTTATTGCATCCTTCGCCCTGTTGGCAATATTTCCCTTTGTGGTCCGCGCGCTGATGGCTGTTTATAGACGGCACATGCGCTACAGCGCCTATACCAAGCCGAGTAAGTTTGATACTAATCTGATTGTTATCGGCGCCGGCAGTGGCGGTCTGGTCAGCGCTTATATTGCGGCCACGCTTAAGGCTCGCGTCACATTGATCGAAAAAGACAAGATGGGTGGAGACTGCCTCAATACCGGCTGTGTGCCGAGCAAAGCATTAATTCGTGCAGCCAGGTCGATGGCGGAGGTTCAAAAAGCCTCTGCGCTGGGAATAAATGTCAGCTCGCCCGACGTTGACTTCACGCGGGTTATGGGTCGGGTTCAGGAGGTTATTAAAGCCATTGAGCCGCATGATTCAGTGGCGCGCTATACCGAGCTGGGCGTAGATTGCCTCTACGGCACTGCTAAATTGGTTTCGCCTTGGGTGGTGGATGTGGATGGTCGTGAAATCAGCGCCGAGAACATTATTATTGCCACTGGCGCGCGGCCTGCGATGCCAACTATTCCCGGCCTCGACCAGGTAGAGCCACTGACTTCGGAGTCACTCTGGCAGCTGCAGCTATTACCGAAACGGCTATTAATTGTCGGCGGTGGGGCTATTGGTTGTGAGCTGGCTCAGGCCTTTCAGCGACTTGGCTCTCAGGTCACATTGGTGGAAATGCGGCAGCAGCTGTTGCCGCGTGATGATTATAAGGTTGCCGCTTTTGCGCAAGACAAGCTCGAGTCCGAGGGGGTAAACATCCTCACTGGTCACAGCGCGACACAGTTTACCTATCTCGGAGATCACTGCACTGCGTCGTTGCAGTCCTCGGAGGGTACTGAGCTGAAGACTATCGAGTTTGATCGCGTGCTAATCGCGATTGGGCGCAGAGCTAACACCAGTGGTCTCGGCCTTGAGGCTTTGGGTATTCCTCTGCGCGCCAATGGTACGATTGTCACCGATAGTTATCTGCGAACCTGCTATCCGAACATTCTTGCCTGTGGTGATGTGGTTGGACCCTATCAGCTGACTCATGGTGCTAGTCATCAGGCTTGGTTTGCCGCCGTTAACGGTCTGCTCGGGCAATTTAAGAAATTTGCTATCGATTATCGCATCATGCCTCAGGTGGTGTTTACCGATCCGCAGATTGCTCGGGTTGGTCTCAATGAAACCGAAGCAGCTGAACAGGGAATTGATATCGAGGTAAGCGAATACGATTTATCCGATCTGGATCGCGCGATTGCCGACTATGATGCGCAGGGTTTTATCCGAGTTCTCACTGTGCCCGGCAAGGATCGTATTCTCGGTGCGACCATAGTTGGGCCGCAAGCTGGTGAGTTAATCAATGAGTTTGTGATTGCGATGAAGCACAATCTTGGGCTCAACAAATTGCTGGGAACGATTCGCAGCTATCCGACCCTCAGTGAGGGGAACCGCTTTGTCGCTGGAGTTTGGAAACGTAAATATATACCACACAAATTACTGGCAATTCTGCAACGCTACCTGCGACGCAATATAAAGCCCTGAGTCTCAGCTGTTCTGGATCCCTGAAAAATCGGCTACAGGCTCTTGCGCGGCGACAGATAGCGGGTCGATATGGATAATAATTTCTGACCCTGGAAAAACAGATAGAATTCGCTCTTCCACCTCATCGGATATTTTATGCGCGGCCATCAGGCTGAGATGATCATCCAACTCCAGATGCAGTTGGATAAAAGTCATGGTTCCCGAGTGACGTGAACGCAGATCGTGCAGCCCTCTTGCGCTGGGATGTTCGAGTACCAGAGCCTTGATCTTTTCACGATCTTCATCGGGCAGCTCGCGATCCATCAGGTGGTCGTATGAGGTGATAATAATTTCCCGGGCACTGTAGAGAATATAAATTCCAATCACTGCGGCAAACAGTCCATCGAAACCAGGCCAGCCGACAGAGGCTAGCAGCAGCGCGACAATAACACTGCTGTTGACCATTAAATCTGTTTTGTAGTGGAGGGCATCGGCGCGGATTGCGGTGGAGTTGGTTTTACGAATGACATATTGCTGAAAGCCCAGTAGCAGCACAGTGGCAACAATCGAAATTATCATCACCATAATGCCGAGTTCAACAGACTTTACCGCTACCGGATTAATGATGTGGTCTACCGCCTCAAACAGCAGAAATCCAGCGGAGCCAGCGATAAACAGTGACTGACTCAGTCCCGCTAGTGCTTCCGCCTTGCCATGACCAAAGCGATGTTCGCGATCGGCGGGAGTCAGTGCATGGCGCACAGCAACCAAGTTAATGATCGATGCCAGTGCATCGAGCACGGAGTCGATAAGAGTGGCGAGCAGGCTCACTGAACCGGATGCTCCCCAGGCCGCCAGTTTGGCGGCTATCAGTAACAACGCGACTGAAGTCGAAGCATAAGTGGCGAGCCGAAGCAGCCGCGCAGTTTCCTGTTGGGATAAAGGCTCAGTTGTCGGTGCCTGATTTGTCATAGTGCTCGGTTACTATATTTGAATTTAGGGGTTATCTAATCACTGGTTTTGCGCGCACATAGTTTATCAAATTAATGCTCCAAGACCCTAAGAAAAGCCTTGTAACAAACTGTTGAGAAATTGATATCCCAGCGGCGTTGCGCGATATCTGTGGTTATCACTGTCGAGCAACCCTTGAGATTGTAGGCTGGCCACCTGCTGGGCAATGCTCGATTGGGCAAGGCCTGTGCGTGATGTGAAGTAACTGGTGGGCACACCATCGCGAAGTCGCAGTGCATTCATCATAAATTCAATGGCCAGTTCATCTCTCGGAATGGCTTTTTGTTGTCCAGCTGCCTGACCGGTTCGAGCCAAATAATTTTGCGGTTGACGAGTTTTGTTAGTGCGTAAAATCTGACCCTCAGCCGCGAGAGTGATTTTGCCATGAGCGCCGGCGCCAATCCCCAGATAGTCACCGAACTGCCAGTAATTGATATTGTGCTGCGAACGTTTTCGGGGCTGCGCAAACGCGGACACTTCATACTGTCCGTAACTGTGCTTATTGAGCAGTTCCAAGCCGGCTTGTTGAATATCTGCAAGAGTATCCTCCTCGGGCAGTTGTGGTGGTCGCGAGTAGAATTCGGTATTGGGCTCAATGGTTAGCTGATACCAGGAGATATGGCTAGCGCCACTGTCAATCGCCTGCTGCAAGTCGCTTTGAGCGTGCGCTACGGTCTGTCCGGAGAGCCCATGCATCAGATCGAGATTAAAGTTATCAAAGCCGGCTCGTCGCGCAGTCTCAATGGCTGAAATGGCCTGACTGTCGTCGTGAATGCGGCCGAGCTGTTGCAAGTGGTGACGGTTAAAGCTCTGGATACCGATTGACAGCCGATTGATTCCGGCGCTGTGGAAGCCGCTAAATTTGTCCTGTTCAGCTGTACCGGGATTGGCTTCGAGCGTGATTTCTATATTGGAATCAAATCCGATCAAGCTCTCAGCCGCATTGAGAATATCGCCAATACTGCGGGCTGAAAACAGGCTTGGTGTGCCGCCCCCAAAAAATATTGATGTCAGCTTTCTGCCCTGGGCCCAGTGTTGATCCTGCTGCAGATCAGCAATTAGTGCCTGGGTATAGGCCTGTTCAGGAATTTCTCCCTCAGCCCGATGGGAATTAAAATCACAGTAGGGGCATTTGCGCACACACCAGGGGATATGCACGTAAAGTGATAACGGTGGTAATGTGCAAAGTGTATTTATGAGAGGCTCTTTGTGATGGTGAGTTTTTTTAGCAGCTCACGCATGGCTATGCCGCGATGGCTGATCAGGTTTTTCTGCTGTTTATCAATCTCGGCCGCATGGCAGTTTAGATCTTGGACATAGAAAAGTGGGTCATAACCAAACCCGCCATCGCCTTTCTCGGTGAATGCAATATAACCTTCCCAGCTGCCCTGGCAGATAATCGGTGTCGGATCATTGGCATGACGCATAAAAACGATCACACACTGGTAGCGAGCTGTGCGCTGGTGCAGCGGTGCATCGCCGAGCAAGTCGAGCAGCTTTTGGTTGTTGTCCCTATCGCTGGCGTCTTCACCGGAAAAGCGTGCCGAAAAAATACCAGGGGCGCCCTGGAGCAGATCAACCTCAAGACCAGAGTCGTCGGCGATAGCTGGCATTCCTGAAATAGAGGCGGCATGGCGCGCCTTGAGGATAGCGTTTTCGACAAAGCACAGCCCGGTCTCTTCGATATCGTCAATGTCCAACTCGCGCTGCGGCACAACCTGCACATGGAGGCCGGCTAGCATCTGTTGCAGCTCTTTTATTTTTCCGGCATTGCCGCTAGCCAGCACTATTTTCAAGCCGAGCTCCCTATTTTAATTTTTACCCATTGCTGTATTTTGCGCGTGACGCATCAATCGTGGTACATCTTTTTTTGGAACTTGAGTTGATACGCCGGTTGACTATTATTGGGCTGAACGGAGATTTTAAAGGTTAAAAAATCTTCATTTTCAAACTCGAACGGGGCCAGATAATAAACCGTATTTTGTTCACGGACTTCGAAAAATTCCAAGTTCTGACTCATTTGAAAGATATTAGAAACATTCCCAGAAATGGTTGCAGGTTGCCCCTTTCCCAATTCCCTAACGACGGCGATATTAACCAGCCCTTTGTCCTTGCCGCGAACAATTTTATTTGCCACGGCGATATCTGGATCTAAAAAAGTGCTGTTAAAGGCGCTATAAAAAATTTTGTTAGCACCAAATTGTTTATAAATTTTATCGTCATCGTTTGCCGCTACTGCTTGTATTGCCAAGCTGAGCGCGAGGGTTAAAAGAGTTGTAAGTATGACGAGATGTTTCATTGCAGGATTCTCCTTGGGAGACTCAAATATCAGCGATCAATTATTTGCTCAGATGATATACGGCGGTATTCGCAAATAGATTGGGCCAAAGACGTTTGAGTTGGCGATCGAGAAAATGTTCGCCAACAAACTGTTTATCCAGCACCTTAATATGGCGTTCGCGACACAGAGCTTCGAAATCACTGTAGGTAAAAAAGTGGATATTAGGTGTGTCATACCACTGATAAGCCAATTGCTTGGTCACAGGCATACGCCCGCGCAGCGTCAGATAGGCTCGCGCTTTCCAGTGACCGAAATTGGGGAAAGTGATGATGCACTGGTTGCCAATGCGCAGCATCTCATCCAGCACTAGATGTGGGTAGCGCATCGCCTGCAGCGCCTGAGTCATAATGACGCTGTCAAAACTGTTATCAGAAAAATTTGCCAGACCTTTATTGAGATCCTGTTCGATAACATTCACTCCTCTGGCTACGCATTGCTGGATTGAAAGTGGATCTATTTCGAGTCCGTATCCGAGAATTCCGAGATTCTGTTGCAGCTCTGTTAATAAATTTCCATCGCCGCAGCCGAGATCGAGCACCCGTGAATCGGCTTTCACCCAGTTTCGAATGGTGGTGTTTATTTCGCTCATTTACTCGCCGCCTCCAACTGATCTGCGACTCTATTGAGGTAGCTACCCAGTACCTCTTCATAGCGTTGGTTTGGCAACAGAAAAGCGTCGTGACCTTGATCGGATTCAATTTCTGCGTAGGAAACATTTTTACCAGCGGCGATCAACGCATCGGTAATTTCCCGTGAGCGCTGCGGTGAAAAGCGCCAGTCACTGCTAAACGAAATAATCAGAAAGTTGCACTTGGCGTGACCAAAAGCTTGCACCGGATCGTTTTGATACTCCCGTGAGAGATCAAAGTAGTCGAGCATTTTGGTAATCAAAATATAGGCATTGGCATCAAAATCGGTAGAAAATTTATCCCCTTGGTAGTTGAGGTAGCTCTCTATCTGGAACTCGACCGGCTCTTCGGCGCCTTGGGAGAAATCTCCTGAGCGCAGCTCGCGACCAAATTTTTGTCCCATCAGCTCATCTGACAAATAGGTAACATGACCAATCATTCGTGCCAGTGCCAGACCATGATGAGGCGCGGTATTGTGCTGCAGATAGTTGCCGTCAAAGAATTCGGGATCTGACTTGATCGCGCGGCGGGCAATTTCGTTGAAGGCGATATTTTGTGCCGACAGTTTCATCGATGAGGCGATCACAATACTGTTGGCCAGCTTGTCTGGATGCTCCAGCGACCAGCGCATCGCCTGCATGCCGCCGAGACTGCCGCCGACAACGGCCGCCCAGCGCTGAATGCCGAAATGTTCCATCAGCAGGCGCTGAGACTCTACCCAGTCTCTGGCGCGCAGGGATGGAAATTTTGCGCCCCAGGGTTCGTCTGTTTCCGGGTTGATCGAAGTGGGCCCGGTGCTGCCAAAGCAACTGCCGATATTGTTGAGTGAGACGACAAAAAAGCGATTGGTGTCCATTGGCTTGCCTGGACCGATATAGCTATCCCACCAGCCGGGTTTGTCGTCGCCTTGGTGGAATCCGGCGGCGTGGTGGCTGCCGCTCAAGGCGTGGCAGATTAGCAGTGCATTGCTTTTGTCAGAATTCAGCGTTCCGTAGGTCTCGACCATTAATTCATGGCTGGGCAGGACAATGCCACAGGCCAGAGTGAGGGGCGTCTCGATAAGAATTTTTTCTGCCGCGACAATGCCGACCGAGTTTTTATGGATGTCCGATGTCATTTATACACTGCTCTGCAATTATCCGTTGAGTCTAAGAGGCTACATGGGTTAACGCAACTTTCAATATCATTGAATATCCTTTTCCCGCTGCTCTTCAACGGGCACTGGAGACCACCAGACCAGGCTGTTTTTTATCTCGCCAGACTCGGCTAGACTACCAACCTCACTTACCCGGATAAAAAAAGCATGATCTACAAAAAATTGGGAAATACTGATATTGACGTGTCACTGGTTGGTTTGGGGACCATGACCTGGGGTGAACAGAACAGCGAGGAAGAAGCCTGCGAACAGATGCATTACGCGGTTTCAAGGGGCGTCAACTTATTCGATGTGGCGGAAATGTATCCGGTCCCTGCGCGAGCAGAGACCTCTGGGCGAACGGAATCTTATGTCGGTGAGTGGCTGCGGCAGACCGGCAAGCGCAATCAGGTTGTATTGGCATCCAAGGTGTCGGGCCCCTCGAGTGTTCTCGGCGTGACGCATATTCGCGGAGGCTCAAGGCTGAGTGCCGATCACGTTCGCCGCGCGATTGAGGGCTCGCTTGAGCGGTTGCAGACGGACTACCTCGACCTCTATCAGGTGCATTGGCCGGAACGTATGACCAACTATTTTGGTGATCGTGGTTATAGTCATAAGCCGCAGCTGGATGGTATCGCAATCGAAGAGACCTTGACCGCGCTGTCTCAGCTGGTGAGCGAAGGGCTGGTCAAACATATTGGCATTTCGAATGAGACGCCCTGGGGGGTGATGGAATATTTGCGTCTCTCACGGGAGCTCGACTTACCCAAAATCGTTAGCATCCAGAATCCCTACAGTCTTCTGACCCGGCAGTTTGAAACCGGTTTAGCTGAGATGAGCTTTCGCGAAGATGTGGGATTGTTGGCCTATTCCCCGCTCGGCTTTGGGGTACTCAGTGGCAAATATATGAATAACGCTATGCCAGCCGGATCGCGCATTGATCTTTTCCCACGTTTTGGACGCTACAGCGGCCCGGTTGCACAGCTCGCGACACAGGCATACTTTGATGTCGCGACAAAGCATGGTTTGAGCTTGGTTGAATTATCACTGGCGTTTGTCTGCCAGCAGCCCTTTGTCGCTAGTTGTTTGATTGGCGCAACAACAATGGAGCAGTTGAAGCAAAATATCGATGCCTGCCAGATTGAGCTCTCCGATGAGGTTATAGCTGATCTGAATGAGGTCTATCAACGCTACCCTGATCCAGCACCCTGATCGACGCTTCGCGGGGAAATTTTGTTGGCCTATCGATTATGATAATTTTGCGACGACTAGTCGCGCCGCTGATCAGTTCCACCTGACGTCTGGTTACGCCAAACTGTTTGGCGAGAAAGTTCATCAGTCGGGTATTGGCAGCGTCATCGACTGGTGGCGAGGTCAGCCGTATCTTGAGCTGGTTGTCATGTATCCCAACTATTTCGTCCCGTGATGCTCGAGGTTGGATAAAACAGCTCAGTCGCAGCTGCTTGCCATCCCATTGGAAGTGGCGAAAGGGTCGCTCTGACAAAAGCTTGAGCTCCTGATTCGCTAGCTGACCAAAGACTGCACTGCACCGCCGATAATCGGAAGGACTTTATTGCGGATCACTATCAAACTTATTATTGCGATCATTGGAGAGATGTCCATCATTCCGATCGGCGGAATTAGCCGTCGAAAGGGGCGCAGATAGGGTTCGGTAATCTGACCTACCAGTCTCACTGAGGGGTGACCGGTGGTGCCCACCCAGCTGGAGATGGCGAGAATAAAAATACCCCAGAAATAGATCTCGATTAAAGCGTATAGAAGATCAAAGGCGGCAATGGGAATATATAAGAGTATATCCACCAGATTGACCCCGGTCACGAGCCCCATTACGAGATAAAACGCCCATCTGATCAGAATGGCGGCCATCAGCGCTGCCAGATTAAGAGTTCCAATGGTAGGGAAAACCTTATTCAAGGGTTCGACCACCGGCGCACAGAGTTTAAATATGGTCTGCGAAACTGGATTGAAAAAGTCCGCCTGTACTAACTGCAACAGCACGCGCAGTAGGAGAATAAAACTGCAGATCTGTACAATCAGACTGAGGAGATAGATCGGTGTTCCGCCAAGCGCGTTCATAGGATGTCCTTTGTAGCAAGTTCTTAAGGTTACTTATTTTATCTTAGCCGGTTAGTTCGATATTTTTTTGCTGCTTGTCTCGGCCGTTAATTCTGATCTGAGAATTCACTGGCCATAGCGCGTGCCCGGTTAACCGCCGCCTGCATCGCCTGACGAAAACTGCCTTCAATATCCCGTTCCTGAAAGGCGGCGATGGCCGCTGCGGTCGTTCCGCCGGGCGATGTAACTTGGCGGCGCAACTGCGATGTATCAAGTTCGCTCGAGATCGCCATTTGAGCGGCGCCCAGCGCAGTTTGAATGGTTAGTTGCAGGGCAGTTTCCTCAGGGAGCCCCAGCTCCTGACCGACCCGTTGCATAGCTTCCATCATCAGAAAAAAATAAGCTGGACCGCTCCCTGAGACGGCGATCACCGCATCAATCAACGCTTCGTTTTCAACCCAGCAGCAAATGCCGATGGCGTTAAACATGGCCTCAATAGAGTGCTTCTGAATCGTGTTGACGTGGTTGTTGGCAAACAGGCCGGCGGCGCCATAACGGACCATCGAAGGTGTGTTGGGCATTGCTCTGACAATTGCTTGATCGCCACCTAGCCAGTGCTGTAGGTCGGCGAGTTGAACGCCGGCGGCAACTGAAACGACCAAGGCATCGGCATCTATTGAACCAGTCAGCTCTTGCGCCACAGCTCCCATTACCTGAGGTTTAACGGCCAGCACAATAACTTCAGCGCCGGCGACGGCGATATGGTTGTCGGGGGTAGTCGCAACGCCATAGGCCTGCTCCAGGCTGTCGCGTTTTTCCTGGCCGGGATTGGCGACACAGATTTGTTGTGCCTGAAAACCATTGGCTAACATGCCACCAATCATGCACGAGGCCATATTGCCGCCGCCAATAAATGCGATCTTACTCATCAGTGTGTTCCTTGTCACAGTCTGTTCTATTCATGCTTTTGTCGCGGGCCAAATAGATCGGTACCCACGCGAACTATGGTCGATCCTTGCAGCACCGCAGCCTCGAGGTCTCCAGACATGCCCATAGAGAGAGTGTCCATTTGCTCAAGTTGCTCGGCCGACAGTACGTGGTTAATTTGCTCGCGCAATTGCGCCAATTTAGCAAAAGCCAGCTGTTGTGCCTCAATGTTTTCCTCTGCCTTGGGAATGGCCATCAGGCCCCGCAGTCGCAGATTAGGTAGTTTAGCCACTTCCAGTGCCACCGGCAGCACTTCATCTTGCTTCAACCCCGACTTACTCGGTTCATCATCTATATTAACCTGCAGGCAGATATTTAAGTGGCCCATCGATTCAGGGCGCTGATCACTGAGACGTTGGGCGATTTTGATGCGATCAACGCTGTGCACCCAACTGAAGGACTCCGCAACACTGCGGGTTTTGTTCGATTGCAGAGGGCCAATAAAGTGCCAATACAGCTGTTGGTCATGCAGCTGCGAGATCTTCTCGAGAGCTTCCTGAAGATAGTTCTCAGCAAAATGGGTCAGACCTGCATCTATTGCGTGACGAATCTCATCTGAGCGGCGGGTCTTGGTGACAGCCAGCAACAGGATCTCTGATGGATCCCGGCCACACTGGTCTGCGCTCTGCGCGATGCGTTTGCTGACGAGGTCAATGTTATTTCTTATCTTTGGCATATACTTATCAAGAAATTGGACGTTTAACGCAACATTTTTTGCCGCATGGAATAAGCGAGAGACAGTATGGATATTACGGAGTTATTGGCCTTTAGTGCCAAAGAGGGGGCGTCAGATTTACACATTTCCGCAGGCCTTCCCCCTATTATCAGAATCGATGGTGATGTTAGGCGTATCAATCTTCCACCACTAGAGCACCGCCAAGTCCACAGTTTGATCTACGAAATAATGAATGACAAGCAGAGAAGAGACTACGAGGAGTTTTTAGAAACAGATTTTTCCTTTGATGTTCCCGGGATTGCTCGTTTTCGTGTCAATGTTTTCTACCAGAACCGCGGTGCCGCCGCGGTATTCAGAACCATTCCCTCGCAGGTGCAGACACTAGAGCAGCTGGGTATGGGAGATATCTTTAAGAAGTTGTCGCTGATGCCGCGTGGATTGGTTTTAGTTACCGGGCCGACAGGTTCGGGTAAGTCGACCACTCTAGCCGCAATGATCGACTATGTTAATGACAATCGCTATGACCATATTTTAACCATCGAAGACCCGATTGAATTTGTCCACCAGAGCAAAAAGTGTCTGGTTAATCAGCGCGAAGTGCACCGCGACACTCACGGCTTTAGCGAAGCGCTGCGCTCGGCACTGCGTGAAGATCCGGATGTCATCTTGGTGGGTGAGCTGCGCGATCTTGAGACTATCAGATTGGCGCTGACGGCAGCCGAGACCGGCCATCTGGTGTTTGGCACACTGCATACCACCTCCGCGGCCAAGACCATCGACCGCATTGTCGACGTCTTTCCCGGGGGTGAAAAACCAATGATTCGATCAATGTTGTCGGAGTCGTTACAGGCGGTGATTTCACAGACATTGTTAAAAAAAATTGGCGGCGGGCGAGTGGCGGCTCACGAGATCATGATTGGCACACCGGCGATCCGCAATTTGATCCGCGAGGACAAGGTGGCGCAGATGTACTCGGCGATTCAGACCGGTGGTGCGCTGGGCATGCAGACACTTGATCAATGTCTGCAGCATCTAGTGGGGCAGCGTTTGATCAGTCCGGAAGTCGCTCGCGAAAAGGCAAAAATGCCGGACAGCTTTTAGTTGTCAGTAGTTACAAGATGGCTTCGGGTAAATAGGTCGCGTTGAAGAGCAAAGGTTTTTAAGGAGAAAAACGATGTTGGACCAAACATTTGAAGGACTGGTCAATTACATGGCGAAAAAAAACGCCTCAGACCTGTTTCTTACTGTGGACCTGCCGCCCTGCCTTAAAGTCAATGGCGCGGTGATGCCGATCAGTAAAACCAAGCTCGGACAAAGCGATTGCGAGAAGCTGGTGCTCAGCACCATGAATTTCGAGCAAAAAGAGGAATTTAAAAAACGTAAAGAGCTTAATTTTGCGATCAGGAGTGAGACCGCAGGGCGATTTAGGGCGAGCGCCTTTTATCAGCGTGGTGAGATCGGCATGGTTCTGCGACGCATCGAGACTCAGATTCCAAGCCCCGATTCACTGCTGCTACCGCCGATATTGAAAGAGCTGGTAATGAATAAACGCGGCATTATTATTTTTGTCGGTGCGACAGGTACAGGTAAATCGACTTCTCTCGCCGCCCTGGTCGGGCATCGCAACAAAAACAGCCGTGGGCACATCGTTTCGATTGAGGATCCTATTGAATTTGTTCATCAGCATCAAGGCTGCATTATCACTCAGCGCGAGGTGGGCGTGGACACCGAGTCGTTTGAAATGGCATTGAAAAACACCTTGCGGCAGGCTCCGGATGTTATTTTAATTGGGGAAATCCGCACACCTGAAACCATGCAGCACGCCATTACCTTTGCCGAGACCGGGCATTTGGTGCTTGCCACGCTACATGCCAATAATGCCAATCAGGCGTTGGATCGCATCAGTCATTTTTTCCCTTCGGATCGTCACAGCCAAATGTGGATGGATCTGTCGCTGAATATGCGCGGCATTGTTGCCCAGCAACTGGTGCCGACCATAGATGGCCACGGGCGTCGCGCCGCGATAGAGATCTTGCTCAACACACCACTGGTCGCCGATACCATCCGCAAGGGCGAAGTACATAAACTCAAAGAGATCATGGGTAACTCCACGGAGCACGGTATGCAAACCTTTGATCAAGCGCTCTATGATCTCTACACCCAGGAGCAGATTAGCTATGAAAACGCCATTGCCCATGCGGATTCAAAAAATGATTTGCGATTGATGATAAAAATGCAGTCAGACAACCATATTCAAGAGTTGGGCGCATCGGCGGATAGCCTGTCGATTGAGGAGTCAGAGTCGGATAATCGGCGCTGGTAGCTTGGCTGAAAACGATTAAGGCGGGCTGCCGATAGAGGGTGAGTCGAGCCAGCTCTGCACAATAAGCGAGGCCGCTACATGGTCAATCTTGGTGAGATCCTGATAACCCTGTTGCCGGCCAATTGATTTTGCCTCTCGGCTAGTGAGACGTTCATCGACCATCTGCACTGCGACCGAGAAGCGGCCCTGCAGGCGACGAGCAAATTTCCGTGCCCTTGTGCTCAACTCGCTTTCGCTGTCATCCATATTCAAGGGCAATCCGACTACGACCAGGTCGGGGTTCCAATCACGGAGTAACTTTTCCACCTCAGACCAGTCGGGGATGCCATCAACAGCCTTCAGGATAGTCAGGCCAGTTGCGAAACCGGTTAGTGTTTGACCGCTGGCTACACCGATCTGCTTCAACCCATAGTCAAAGCCGATCAGTCTCTTTGCTGTGGTTACTTCAGGCATGGCCAGCTTGATGCGAGAGCATGCTCAGATCTAGGCCTATGCTCAGTGCCGCAGCAGAGGCGCGCTGAGCGCAGTCGGTATTAAATATAATTTCAGCATCTGCGGGAATGGTCAGCCAGCTGTTTTCGCCCAGTTCACGTTCTAGCTGCCCGGCGTCCCAGCGTGAGTAGCCCAAGGTGACCAAAGACTCTGTCGGACCGTTGCCCACTGCTATATCGGAGAGAATATCCCGTGAGGCGGTGAGGCTGATCTGATCAGAGATCGCCAGTGTTGACTCCCATTTCTGATCACAGCTGAGGTGTAGAATGAAACCGCGATCACGCTGTACCGGACCACCATCGAACAGAAGGGATCGCGCGCAATCCTCTTTATAGTCCAGTTTCAGTTGATCAAAGATGGCTTTGACTGAGATATCCATCTGCTGGTTGATAATCAGACCCATTGCGCCATCGGCGTTGTGCTCGCAGATGTAGACCACAGAATCAGAAAAGGTCGGGTCATTGAGACCCGGCATAGCCAGCAAGAAGTGGTTTTTCAGGCTGTTAATTTTTTTCGGTTTTGATGCTTCCATATCTATCAATATGGCGTCTTACAGCGCCAAACTCAAGTGGTTGAGTGGATTAGTTTGTGGTCAGGATATTGTTACGCTGGTATTGCCAGGTGCGAATAATATGAATTTCATCGCGACTGCGAAGCTCTTTGGGGAATGGTTTAAATGGCGCGGCGAGCTGCACCGAGCGCACAGCAGCTTGATCCAGTACTCTGGACCCAGCGCCTTTAGCGACTTCAATGCGCTTGACGCTGCCATTGGCGAGCAGCACAACGACCAACCGAACCTGGCCAAACAGACCGCTTGAACGAGCTTCATGGGGATAATGCAGGTTTCCAATCTGTTCGACACGCTGTTCGAAATAACGCATATAGGCAGCTTCATCAGCTGATTTTGCCGATACCGACGTCATCCGCAGTACTCGTGGCAGATTGCTGTAGGCCTGTTGCAGTCGGTCGAGCTCTGCGTGAATGGCACCAATACTTTTCTGTGTCAGCGGTTGCTGTTGTACAGGTTCATCGCTGGTCTTGTTAACAGCATCGTCGGATTCGTCTCTATGGGCCAATATTTGTCGGCTATCAGCCGCTAATCTGTGCTGCTCGATGGCAGGCTGTTGTTCCTGAATAGATTCGTCCAGCAGTGCTTGCCGTGGGTTTGCCGGCGGCAGTATTTGGGCTTGGTTACCGCTTCCGTATTGATTTTCCTGAGCGACAAAATCGGCGTCTAACGGTGCCTTGTCAGTTTGGTATTGCGTCAGGGTGACATCGAGGGAATGGCTGGGCTGCGTGCCGGCGGGAAGCGTAAAGCTCAGTCCCGCGATCAGGATGACGTGTAGTGCCAATGCCAGCGAAAACGTTTTCCGCAAGCGTTGATCATTGGTGTTCCAGAGTCCGTCGATCAGGCCTTCCATTGTCCGTTCCAGTGACGATTAGACGTTATTGTCTCTGTTGATTCAGTCTAGCCAGAATCGCATGAATCAGCCGCTCGCCAATCTGGGTATCCTCTGCTGCATCGATTTCACGGATACAGGTTGGGCTGGTAACGTTTATTTCGGTGAGATAGTCGCCAATAATATCGAGGCCGACAAATACCAATCCGCGCTCTTTAAGTGTCGGCGCAACCTGTTGTGCAATCCAGAGATCGCGCTCGCTCAATGGCTGAACTACACCCCGTCCCCCGGCCGCAAGATTGCCGCGGAAATCATTGCCCGACGGCAAGCGTGCCAAACAAAACGGTATCACTTCGCCATCGACAACCAGAATGCGCTTGTCGCCCTGAGTGATTTCCGGCAAATATTTCTGTGCCATTATGGTCTGTCGACCATATTCGGTGATGGTCTCTAAAATAACATTGAGATTCTGGTCACCTTCAATTACACGGAAAATGGATGTCCCACCCATGCCGTCAAGCGGTTTGTAGACAACATCCTTGTGCTCTTTTAAAAACGCCTTCAGACGCTGCTGATCGCGGCTCACCAAGAGCGGTGGAGTGCACTGTGGAAATTGTGTTGCGAAGACCTTTTCGTTGCAGTCGCGCAGGCTTTGCGGCCGGTTAATGATCAGCGAGCCACGCTTTTCCGCAGCCTCGAGAATGTAGGTGGTATAGATAAACTCGCTGTCAAAAGGCGGGTCTTTGCGCATAAGCAGAACATCCATTTCTTCAAGCGCGACGGTTTTGCTTTCGCCCAGCTCAAACCATCTATTGGCGTCGTTAAACACTCGCAGTGGATGCAGCTGTGCTTTAGGCGCACCGTTGTCTAAAAACAGATCTTGTTGCTGCATATAATACAGCTCAATACCTTGAGCTTGCGCTGCCAGCAAAATGGCGAGCGTAGAATCCTTTTTAAAAGAAATGGTTTGAATCGGGTCCATGATGACCCCAAGCGAAGTGCTCATATAATTGACGACCTTAAGCTGAGATTTGCGCTATAACTAAGTGTGGCAACTGAGATGCTGATGCCTCAAAAAAATCTGTGACCTGCAAATCAAATCTACGATTAAATTTAGAGGTCTGTGGATTATATATTACAAGTGTGTTTAGAATTCCATTACTTGAGTGACATTGGCAGTACTTAAGGCGTTAAGTAGTTAACGGTGGTGATAATATGGATGTTCAGGGCCTCAAGGTTCTCGTCGTAGATGACAGCAATACAATAAGACGCACAGCCGAAACGTTGCTGGCAAAAGCTGGGTGCCAGGTGTCTACCGCGTCAGATGGTTTTGACTCTCTGTCTAAAATCGTCGATCTCAGACCAGATGTTATTTTTGTCGATATCATGATGCCTCGCCTGGATGGCTATCAAACCTGCGCGTTAATCAAAAACAATCCCGAATTTAAATCTATCCCGGTCATTATGCTATCGAGCAAAGACGGTCTTTTCGACAAGGCTAAAGGCCGTATTGTGGGCGCCGATGACTATCTGACCAAACCCTTTGGCCGAGCCGAGCTGATCGATGTGCTGGAGAAGCATACTCACAACTAATGAAAGCGCTGGGAAAAGACACCCACACAAGGATTATCAATTAAAGGACTATGAGGTTTGATGAAATGGCAAAAATATTAATTGTGGATGATTCCCCTACGGAAACGTACAAGCTGATCAGTATTCTCGAGCGAAACGGGTTTTCGGTGCTGTCCGCGGACTCCGGCGAGCAGGGTGTTGATATGGCCAGAGATGAGCAGCCGGATGTCATTCTTATGGATATTGTAATGCCGGGCTTGAACGGTTTTCAGGCAACTAGGCAGTTGAGTCGCGGCCAGGAAACCAAGCATATTCCTGTGATTATCGTTACCGCCAAGAATCAACAGGCAGATCAGGTGTGGGGTGAGCGTCAGGGTGCGAAGGCCTATCTGGTCAAGCCGATCGATGAGAGGCAGCTGGTCTCTGCCATTACGACCGTTCTCAATTAGGCGGATTTGCTGTGGCCAAAGTGGAGAAATTATTCACCGCAATTAGCCGTGTTGCCACTCGGTTTAGTGAGTCGGCCTATGGGCTCCCTGCACAAAAGCAGATCGTAGCCACTCGTAAACTGCTCGGGTTTCGACTTTTGGATCAGGACTATGTGGTCCCGCTGAATGAAGTGAGTGAAATTCTAGAGCTGCCTGAATGCACCAAATTACCCCGTGTTAAACCTTGGGTCGTCGGGCTGGCAAATGTTAGGGGTCGGCTATTGCCTATTATCTGTCTCGCAACTTTTCTCGATAGTAGTCCAGCGGTTGCTGCGCGCGAGCGGCGAGTTTTGGTTCTGGATATGAATCATATCTATGTCGGCATTATTGTCGACGCTGTTCTAGGGATTAAATCGCTGGCAGTGGACGTTTATCAGGCATCCTCGGGCGAGGGCGCAATGGCTGCCTTTACCGATGGCAGCTTCACCTCAGGTGGGCTCCCAGTGCCGTTGTTCTGTGCTGGCAAGCTGATTGAAAACGATCAATTTATGAATGTTGCCATCTAGTCCAGTTGCTGTCTAGGTGAGTTTCTATATGGCTCATAATCGCCCAGCTCAGGCAGCTGGAGGCAAAACAGAATGAACATGGAGGATCATATGAGTAACAGCGAAAGCAAAGGCGCGTCGCGACTTCGAAAGACCATTATCGGGTTCGCCATTTTGTGTATGGCTGTGGCGGGATACAGTATTATTGAGGTCAACCGTCAGGCAAAAAATGACCACGCCAATATTCAGAGTATCGTGGATCTCCGGGTTAAGGCATTGGGTATTGCCAAGCTGGCTGACGACGCCAGCGCCGCAAACGACGAAGCATTTGACTCGTTGATTGGTTTGACGTCTGAAATGGATTCGTTATGGGAAGCGTTACAGCGCCGTCTCTACAATCAGGGCGAGATTCCGTCAACGGATATCAAGGTTGTTGCTGGAAGCTGGCAAAAAGTCCGCAATGAGCTTAAGCAGTTAGTCGACAGCCGCAATACGGTGATGTTTGTATCAACCGTTGCCAACAAATTGAATGCCAAATTACCCCAGTTGCAAGATTTTTCCAGCCAGGTTGTAGATTCCCTGATCGCGCAGTCTGCGCCAGCTGGGCAGATTACGATTGCCCAGGAACAGCTGTGGTTGATTGAGCGTATCGGCAGAAATATCGACAAGATGATTCTTGATAGTGGTGACGCCAATGTTGCAGCTGATCAGTTTAAAGGTGATTCCAATATCTTTCGCGATACCCTTGATTCGATGAAAAATGGCAACTTTATTCTTGGTATTACCAAAGTGACGAATAAAGAAGCGCTCGCGAGTATCGATCAAATCGAGCAAATTTTCGATGTCGTGGCAAATGATATAGATCGTATTTATGAGTCTTCTCAGAACCTCTCAATTGCACGTCAGTCTGCTGTAGCTCTACTCGCAGATGTCCCGGATTTACTGACTCGGTTGGATAGTCTGGATGATACCGTGGCCGGGCTGACCAACTCAAAGAAGCGCATTTTCAATGATATAACCACACTGTCTGCGATGGCGGCTTTCCTGACCGCTTTGATAATATTGGGATTACTCAACTACAGAGCTACCCGTCTTAATCTGATCGAATCGGAGAGAGTAAAAGATAAAAATCAGCAGGCTATTCTGCAGCTGCTCGATGATATTTCCGATCTTGCTGATGGTGACCTCACCGTGGAAGCGACAGTGACAGAGGACTTTACCGGCACCATTGCCGACTCGATTAATTTTGCCATTGGTGAACTGAGGAGTTTGGTTGAAAATGTTGCGGGTTCTTCGGCGAAAGTGGCGCGGTCGGCGGACTCGACGCGCACAATCTCACTCCAGCTAGCGGAGAGCGCGGAGCATCAGGCTCAGGAGATCGCGGGCGTTTCGGCGGCGATCAATGAGATGGCGATCACAATTGATCAGGTTTCATCTAATTCGGCAGAGTCGGCCGCGGTAGCAGAGCGGTCGGTGTCGATCGCAAAGAATGGTTCACAAGTTGTGCGCAATACGATCGAGGGGATGGATACCATTCGCGAGCAGATTCAAGACACTTCAAAGCGGATCAAACGTCTGGGTGAGAGCTCTCAGGAAATTGGTGACATCGTATCGCTGATTAATGAAATTGCGGAACAGACCAATATCCTCGCTTTAAATGCGGCAATTCAAGCCGCCATGGCCGGCGAAGCCGGGCGTGGTTTTGCTGTAGTGGCGGACGAGGTTCAGCGCCTTGCAGAGAGATCGGCAACAGCGACTAAGCAGGTTGCCGGATTGGTAAAAACCATTCAGACCGATACCAATGAAGCGGTGAGCTCCATGGAGCAGACCACCGCAGAGGTGGTGAAAGGAGCTGAGCTGGCTCACAGCGCGGGCATTGCCCTGGAAGAGATTGAAAATGTATCAACCAATCTTGCCGAGTTGATTCAGGATATCTCTGAAGCGGCAAAGCACCAAGCCACCACATCGGCTCATATCTCCAATACGATGAATGTTATTCAAGAAATCACTTCACAGACGCTCTCTGGTACCAATGACACGGCTAGCTCAATTGGAGAATTGGCTGAGATGGCGGTCGAGATGAAGCACTCTGTGAGTGGATTTATTCTGCCTGGTTCGCGGCATGAGGCGCAAAGCTATGAATATAGCAGAGAGGAGTCAGAACCTATATCCCCGGATCAACTCGACGACGACAAACTGGCTGCAATGTTTGCTGTTGCCAGCGAACCCGATAGTCAGTATGCGGATATTGATGCTGAGGTGTTTGGTGAAGATGCACAGGTCGAAGGCCGGTCCGATATCGGTGATGAGCGGCTGATGAACTCTCATTTCGACTCTGCATCGCTGGCTGATGGAGAGTTGTCTCAAGAAAAAGAACTTGAGGTTGACATCGATGAAGACGACGACCTTTTACATCTCGAAGAGTTTGAAGCTGAAATTGAAGCAATACTATCTGATGGCGAAGGGAAGCGTTAGATAATTGACTAACAAGGGCTAATCAGTGGCCAGTCAACTAGATCGTAAAGTGTTTGCTTATGGCGATTGGGGCTATTTCGATATCTGGAAGAGCGCTATTGAGGCGCGCACGGGAGTGCAGATTACACCTGACCGTGAGCGCGCATTGACGCTGTTACTCAAGCGCAGGATGGCGGAGGCGAACTGCTTTGATGTCGAGGATTATTTAAATGAAACGCTCGACGATATACGAGGGGCAAAAGAGTGGAGTGAACTGGTTGACCACCTGCTGGTCAAGGAGACCAGTTTTTTTCGGCACCGCGCTTCTTTCGAGTTTGTTGCGCAGTGGGTTAAACAGACAGTAAATAACCGCGACTTTGTTGCGCCACTCTGGGTTTGGAGTTTGGGTTGCTCCACGGGAGAAGAGGCCTATTCACTTGCGATGACTATTGATCATTCGATGCGCATGATGGGGCGAGAGCCCAACTTTGGTGTCATCGGGACTGATATCAGCAGGGAAGCAATTTTTCATGCGCGCCGTGGGATTTACCGAAAAAGCAAAATAGTTGCTGTCGATGAGTCTACCAGACGAGATTATTTTACTCAGGTCGGGGAACAGCTTTGGCGAGTTAATAGTGATTTGCGTCGCAGAGTTTGTTTTTTGACGAGCAATATATTGACGGATAAATCGCCTCTGATTCGGCGCAAGCTGCATCTTGTCTACTGCCAGAATATGCTGGTTTATTTTCGCCGCTGGAAACGCCGCGAACTGGTCAATCAATTGACCAGCCACCTGGATAAAAAAGGTAGCCTAGTACTTGGCCTAGGGGAATTGAACAACTGGGTTCCAGAGGGATTTAGACGCGAGGCGCCGCGCAGTGTCCAAGCCTATAGCAGGATTGAAAGTATTGAACAGGGAGACTCTTTATGAGCAACGTTCAGCTGAAAAGTGTCAAGACATTCACCGGGCTTGAATGGCTGGTAGGGGAGATTGAAAGTAGCCTGAATGCCGCTTTTTCTGAGTTGGAAAGTTTCACTCGCAATACTGGTGATGAAACTAAAATTCGTTTTTGCATGGGCCATCTGCATCAAATTAATGGCCCCTTTAAAATACTCGAGTGTGAAGGATGTATTTTACTGGTTGAAGAAATGGAGGCTTTAACTCAAGCCATCATTGATAAAAAAGTGTCCAATATTGATGAAGCTAGTGAAATTCTTGTGCAGGCTATCGTCAAGTTACCGATCTACCTCAGACAGCTGCTTGCGACCAGGGAAGATCGTGCTGAAACGCTCATTTTATTGCTCAATGATTTACGCGCAGCGCAGGGAAGGCCTTTGGTTTCTGAAGGTGTGTTGTTCTCGCCTGATTTATCTTTCTTTGAAACTCCAGCTGAAAACCAGGTTCCCGTCGACGCCGATCCGGCAACTGGAGATCTGATTAAGCGCCTTCGACAGGTCTATCAATTATCTCTTATCAAAGTGATCAAAGAGCAGGAGGTCGAGGCCAACTGGTCCAACCTTAAAAAAGTATTGCTGCGAATGGCGGAGTTATCTAGAGGTGGCTGGCGGGAGAAACTTTGGCATATCGCGGGTCAGACATTGAATCTGGTAGCATCCGGTGATGTTGGGTTTAGTCTGGCCTTGAAGAAGCTTTTTCGTGCACTGGATACACAGTTAAAAATTCAGGCCAGAGGAGTCACGTCTGGCGAATATGATCAGCCAGATCTCGGACTGTTAAAAAATCTTCTCTGCTATCTCACAACCATCGAGCCACAGTCTGCAGAGCTAAGTGCTATCTGGAACGAGTATAAATTAGCTGAAGCCTTCCCCTCCGGAACTATTAATCCTGATTACGGGCGACTGATGCCTCAGTATGATCCGCAGGTTGTACGCTCTCTGGTTTCTGCGATACAGGGGGAGTTGGCGACGGTGCGCTCGGCCCTCGAAAGATTTTCCCTTGAAGGTGGTCTGTCTGCCGATGAGGTACGTGACACGTTGCCAATATTGGCCAATATGTCCGATTCCCTTGCGCTGGTTGGTCAGGGAAAACTGCGTGACGCCACCAGCAAAGTAGATCAAAAACTGTGTAAAATTTTTTCCGCAGAAGGACTGGGAATAAATGATCGAGATGTCGCAGAGGCAGTTCAGAGTCTGACTCAAATAGAGCTGGCTTTAAACGCCTGGGCGGCCAGTCCAGATAAATTTTCCGGAACAGTTGATCTTGATAGTCAGCAGAATCAGTTTGAATTTGATAGTGCCAGCAAGGCGCTACTGTATGAATCTAGAACCGGCATCGATCAGGTAAAGGAGGCAGTAGTCGGTTTTATTAATTCGCATTGGGATATTCAGCTACTCGCTCGGGTGCCGGGCATTTTCAGGGAGATGCATGGGGCATTAAGCATAATAGGTTTGTCGCGTGTGGCAGCTGTGGTCGCCGGCTGTGCGGATTACATTGACAATATGACTGCGCAAGATGAGCGCGCGTTTGATTGGCATCACCTCGACACCTTGGCCGACGTGATAACCATTGTTGAATATTATCTCGAGCAATTTGATGCCGATGCAGAACGCGAGCTAGACGAGGTATTGGTCGCTGCAGAAGAGAGTATCTGTTCGCTGTTAAATGGATTGGGTGCTCTTGAAGACACCAGTCAGACTCCGATGCCTGACTCAAACGATGCGGCACTGCACAGTCGGCCCGAAGAGATAATTGACGAACTCGTCGGTCTACAGATCGAGGAGGAGAGCCGCACTGATCAACTACCTGAGCCGGAATGTGCGACTGAAGAGCAGAATGACATCACTCAGGGGAAAGATCTTCATGCGCAACGAGAGACGCCAAAAGCAGATGATGAAGAATTTGTTGATGCTGAAATTATTGAAATTTTTGTTGAGGAAGCTAACGAAGTTCTCGATTCCCTGAATACATTGTTGCCAGAGTGGAAAGGTCAGTTGCAGAGCGGTGAGTTGCTGGCAGTCGTTCGCCGTTCATTTCACACGCTTAAGGGTAGTGGCCGCATGGTTGGTGCTACGAATATCGGTGAATTGGCCTGGTCTATTGAAGATATGTTCAACCGCGTGATCGATGGTCGGGTCCATTGTAGCGAGATGATGTTTGATATTACTGTGCTCGCCATCAAGTCACTCAGCACTATGATTGCAGCGTTTGCCGGGAGTCAGTCTAAATTCGATTGTGAACAGGTCGCCATGATTGGGGAAGCCATTGTTGAAACCGCAGGGCGACTCGGTACTGGCGAAATCTTGGATCAACTTCCCGATGTGCTTGTTGAAGAGATGTGTCCAGACAGGCAGCCTAGTCAAGACGTAGAGTCGGAAAAACAGGCGCAAGTGGTTGTCAGTGAAGGCGAAGATGCCGAGGTTGATAAGCGTGCAAAAGACGCTTCTATCGATGCGTCAAAACAGAGTACTCAAGCAACAATAGTTGCGTTAAAGCCTGAAGATCGCGTAGAGGATTCAGAGGCTCAGGGAGAGCAGCAAGACGATTCTCAAGACGATGATCACGAAGCGATTCTTCTGGAAATTTTTGTCAGGGAAGCTCAGAGCCACTTGCAAACTATTGATGACTTTGTCGTCAAGGCACACACTGCTGCGCCACTTTTCAAACCGCCTCCTCTCGCTGTGCAACGTGCTTTGCACACATTAAAAGGTACCGCGGAAATGGCTGGTTTTTTTGAGTTAAGTCAGCTGGTGTCACCTCTCGAAGAGTTTATTAAGGAGCTGCATCACCACCATATTTGTATCGATGAAGATGTGGTTTATTTTGTGAAAGATGCCGTCCATTTTTTCCGTATCATTCTGTCACGGATGACCGAGGGTGGATCGGCGCAACTGGACGGTTTACCCCTGTTCCGTGCGCGCCTTACCGAATTGCGTGAAAGAGCGCTTGGCCACATTCTGCGGGGCGCCGACAGTGATCGCGACGGTAAGGACTACAGCGCAGTCAAGCGACTCATGGCCGAAGGACTACTGGCACTGCAAAACTATCCTGATCTCTATGGTTATTTGCAGCGACAGACGGCGCCACCACGAGTGATTTATCAGGAGTTCCTCTCTGACCTTGATGCAATCGCTGCCCTTGAAGCAGAAATAGAGCCAATCCAGCAACTCGCCGGGCTAATTGGCAAAATCTACAACTTACTGTCAGAAATTGGTCAGATCCCTGCTCAGGATGAAATTGATACCCTTAAAGAGAACCACGAAAAACTCCTCAACCTCTTCGATATGCTGGCAGCAGATCAAGACCTGAAGCCGCTGTCGGAAGAGGAAAGCGATCGCCTCACGGACATAGAGCAGCGACTCGCTGACACAGCAGCAAAAAAACAGCAGTTGACAGATCTTGCCGTCACGCAGACGCCTGAACCGGTGACTGACAAACAAGCTCCTGCAGCGAACGCCCCGATAGACGAATCCTGGCAACAATCACAAAACGAGCCAATATCGGAACTGGAGTCAGAGTTGCAGGAAGAGGACCTTCTTCAGCCCAAGGAAGAGAAGGATGCTATTCCTGACCAGCCCAAACCTGAGGGCGAGCCGCTAGAAATTAAACTTCCAGTTGGCGAAGGTAACTCAAGACCACTGGTTGATACCGAGTTGGATCCCGAAATTGTTGCCGTATTTGTCGAGGAGGCAGACGATATTGTCTCGCATATTGAAGAACTTTTTGGTGCCTGGCGTATTAGCCCCGAAGAGATGGAGCTGGCTGATCGCTTAAAACGTGATCTACACACTTTAAAGGGCGGCGCGAGAATGGCTGGGTTTAGCGCTCTCGGAGATCAGGCCCATGCGATTGAGTCTTTGATTGATGAGGCGGATGACTATGACAAGAGCTTCTTTAATACGATGGCGTCACATCAGCAGAGACTAATCGGCACCTACGATATCGTTCGACAAATTGCCGAAGGAGGGGATATTGATTTATTGCGTGAACAGTTGACGCACCTCGACATAGGCAGTGGGAATGGCGAAGTGGACGAGGCTGATTCGGTAGTGAATTTCATCCACTCATTGACCGCCCCGGAAGAGAGCGAACCCCGCCCTGCTCAGCGCCGAAAGCCAGCAGATCAGAATGCCGTTAAAAGCGAAATAAAAGAGGTGATTAGAATTGCTGCTGATGTGCTCGATACGCTGGTGAACCTGTCGGGTGAAAACATCATTTTCCGAGGTCGTGTGGAAGAGCAGCTCAGTGAGTTCGGTCAGTTTCTCGAGGAAATGGATAGCACCATTGATAGATTGCAACATCAGGTCAGGCGACTCGGCACAGAAACCGAGGCGCAGATCGATTATCGCCGTGAGCAGATTGAAGCCTCAGGACAACAGCAAGATTTTGATCCTCTGGAAATGGATCGATATTCCCAATTACAGCAACTAACGGGCTCTCTGATGGAGTCTGCTTCAGACCTGCGTGACCTCAAAGAAACCCTGAATGACAAGCTGATCAGCACTGAGAGTCTGCTTTTACACCAATCGCGAATCAACACTGACTTGCAAGAAGCCTTGATGAAGACTCGAATGGTACCCTTTGTGAAAATCGCCCCTCGCCTGCGCCGAATTACTCGCCAGGTCAGTGCAGAACTAAAGAAAGAGGTTGAGTTTCGCTTTGACGATGTTCAAGGGGAGATAGACAGAACGGTTCTTGACCGATTGTTCATCTGCCTCGAACATATGATTAGGAATGCTCTCGACCATGGTATCGAAACCAAGGAAGAGCGCGACCAATTGGGTAAACCATCAGTTGGAAATATTGTACTGGCCAGCTATCGGCAGGGCGGTGAAGTGATCATTCAGCTGGCCGATGATGGGCGTGGTCTCAATGTTGAAAAAATACGTCATCGGGCACTGGAAAAAGGTCTGATGAGTGAAGACGCGGCCTTGTCGGCGCATGAGATCGCCCAGTTTATTTTTCATCCCGGTTTTACTACATCCGATTCCGTTAGTCAGATTTCCGGGCGCGGTGTAGGGATGGATGTGGTCAACAGTGAAGTCCGCCAATGTGGCGGTCGCGTGGAGATTGAGACCTCTGCCGGTGAGGGAACTCAGTTTACAATCGTGTTGCCCTTTACTCTGGCGGTTAACCGCGCCTTGATGATCAGTGTCTCCGGTGATCTCTACGCCCTTTCACTCACCTCAGTTGATGGCGTGCACTTTATGCCGCACAGCGATATTGAGGATGCCCTGCGCAATGGCGGTGTGATTAATTATGCCGGCATCGACTATGAGCTCTGCTGTCTTGGCAGTTTGCTTAACTCCGAGATAACGTCTCGCCCCGGTGAGCTTGATAGCGATGCCGCGCTGGTGCTTTTCCACTCGGACAACAGGCACTTTGCGGCACAGGTTGATTCGGTAATTGGAAGCCGCGAGATCGTGGCAAAAACCTTGGGGCCTCAGTTTTCAGGGGTTCCGGGATTAGGGGGTGCAACCATTCTCAGTGACGGCCAGGTAGTAGTCATTATCGACCTCAATGAGCTGGCGCGGGTGGCACTTGTCGATTTGCCGCGTCCGGAACGGGTTGATGGAGACGGTCTGCTCGCTGATAGTCATGCAATAGTCTCGATCGGCGCTGCACCGAATATCCTCGTGGTAGATGATTCGGTAACGGTGAGAAAAGTCACCAGCCGAATTTTACGACGCAATGGTTATCGAGTGTCCACTGCCAAAGACGGTGTTGAAGCAATGGAGATGTTGCAGGAACAAATCCCCGCCGTAATTTTGCTGGATATTGAGATGCCTCGCATGGATGGGTTTGGTGTTGCTACACGTGTTAGAGCGAGAGACGAATGGAGTAAAGTGCCTATTATTATGATCACCTCGAGGACGGGTGAAAAGCACCGGCGTCGCGCTATGGAGTTGGGTGTGGACTACTATATGGGCAAGCCTTATCAGGAAGATCAGTTGCTGGAGACGATTGACGAGTTACTGATGGCGCAGAGTTAGCACTGACCCATGCACTGCTTAAACGAAGATCGTCAGCAACAGCCTAAGACAGACCGTGACGCAACAAAAGTGTGGCTGTTGGGTGCATCCACGGGTGGGTTGCATGCGGTACGTCAATTTTTAAACCACGTTCCGGTGCGTAATGATCTAGCTTTTATCTACGCTCAGCATATCGATGTGCAGCAGTTAGCAGTCGTAGTGAAGATGATTGAAAAGCATACCGAATGGCCTGCTCGGGTGTCCGCCACTGGGCAATTTTTAAAGCCCGGAACAGTGACGATTATCTCTCCAGAGGTTGAGACCAGACTCAGTAAGCAGGGTTGGATATTGCGCTTTTCCTCTCCTTGGCAGGGCAGATACGCGCCATCTATTGATCAGCTGGCTAATCGCCTTGCGCAGCTTTACCGTGAGCGTTGCGGGGCAATCATTTTTACCGGCATGGGAAGTGATGGTGTAAGAGGCTGTCAGGCAATTAAGGAATATGCCGGTCAGGTTTGGGTTCAGAGTCCGAGTGGCTGCACGGCACCGGCTATGCCCAGAGCGGTAATTGAGCGCTGTAAAACTGACTTTGTCGGCACTGTTGGAGAGCTTGCGCAAAAATTACAAGACGACATTGTAGAAATGGAGGCAAGTCGCTAATGAGTTTCTTTTTCCTCGATCAAAAACCCCCTGTTGCCCAATTGGATTGTCTGGCGGTGAGTACCGGGCAGTCTAACTTGTTGGTGCCTATGCCTGCAGTTGCTGAGATTATCCTCAATCAACTTCCGATAGAGGATGAGTCGTCGCCAGAATGGATGCTTGGCTGGATCAGCTGGCGCAATCTGACTATTCCCCTAATCGACTTTTCCGCTCTGCAGGGTGCAGGGTCGTGTAAAGACTTTGCCGACAGTATGCGTATGATAGTTCTTAACAGTCTGGTTGAAGGGCATCAGCACCGTTACTACGCAATTGTCTGTAAAGGGTTTCCCCACACTCTCAGAGTTGCTGAAGACAGCGCCCTTAGCGCGGAAAATAGTGGCGCGAATAATGGTGCGCAGAACACGCAGCAAAAGCCCCTTTGTATAAGCTTCTGCTTCTCCCTCGATGGGCAAATTTTGCAACTGCCTGACTTTGAAGAGATCGAAACCTACCTGTGTGAAATCCCGAATAATTGTTAACCAGTTCATTGGCTTGACGCCCCTCCCGCCCCCCCCCGCAGCAGGGGTGGGTGACCTATCGTCCACAGATTAGTTGTTTTAAGCAGCAGCGCTGGATGTTAGTCTTGTTCGCTGATAACTATAACTAGAATTGCACTGAGGTAAGAACAATGAATGGCTTAATAATGGATTCTCAGCTGACCATCACATCAATAATGAATCACGCTGATCGAATTAATGGCAAGAGCGAAATCGTCTCGGTTACAGCTGACAATCCTCACCATCGGTGCACCTACAGCGATGCTTTTAGGCGCGCACGTCAGATGGCCAATGCGCTTAAGGGCGTTGGCTTTGAGTCCGGTGACCGCATTGCTACATTGGCCTGGAATGATTACCGCCACTTTGAACTCTACTACGCAATATCTTGTTCAGGCCAAGTCTGCCATACAATAAATCCACGACTGTTCCCGGAACAAATCGAATATATTATTAATCATGCTGAAGATAAGTTTATCTTTACTGATCCGATGTTTGTCCCGCTGCTGGAGGCGCTGCAGGACAAGCTGACCTCGGTTGAGGGATTTGTTGTGATGACTGACGCCGCGCATATGCCTGATACCAGTTTGAAAAATGTGCACTGTTACGAGACCTTTATTGAGGGACAGCCCGACACCTTCGTTTGGCCGGATCTGTCTGAGAACAGTGCCAGCTCGATGTGTTACACGTCAGGGACAACCGGTAATCCAAAGGGTGTTGTATACAGTCATCGCAGTACGGTATTACATTCTATTGTAGGCTCTCTGCCCGATGTGATGAACCTCTCCGGTTCAGATGTGATTATGCCTATTGTTCCCATGTTCCACGTCAATGCTTGGGGTACAGCCTACAGTGCGCCTATGGTGGGTGCTAAGCTAGTGTTCCCCGGCTCAAAGATGGCTGATGGAGAAACCCTGACTAATTTGATTAATGCTGAAAAAGTGGGCTATTCACTCGGTGTCCCCACGGTTTGGCTGGCACTGGTCGGTTATCTCAATGCCTCAGGCCGTACTGTTGAGACGCTTAAGTCGGTTGTATCTGGTGGTTCTGCCTGCCCGCTGTCGCTGATGAAGGAAATGGAGAAGCATGGCGTGATGGTGCACATGGGATGGGGTATGACCGAGATGAGCCCGCTAGGATCCTACAACCGCCCAATGGATTGGATGCAGGACAGTACAGAAGAGCAACAAGATACCTACCGTGTTCGTGCAGGACGTGTGGTTTTTGGTGTCGAGATGAAAATTATAGATGGCGATAACAATGAACTGCCTTGGGATGGTGTCGCCTCTGGCGTTTTATTGGTTAAAGGCCCCTGGGTATGCAGCGGCTATTATCGGTTGGACGATAAGCCTGCAGTCGATGCCGATGGTTGGTTTAACACTGGCGATATGGCGTCAATCGACGAGTTTGGTTATGTCACTATAACCGACAGGATCAAGGACGTAATCAAGTCTGGTGGTGAATGGATCAGTTCCATTGATGTAGAAAATGCAGCGATGGCGCATCCCGATGTCCAGGAGGCTGCAGTCATTGGTGTGCCGCATCCGAAGTGGACCGAGCGGCCGCTACTGATCGTGATACCGGTTGAGGGTTCGACACCGGATAAAGCCAGCGTGCTCGCCTCTCTGGAGGGCCAGATTGCCAAATGGTGGATACCTGAAGACTGTGTTTTTGTGGACGAGATTCCGCACACGGCGACCGGTAAAATCAGCAAGAAAGATTTACGCGATCAATTCAAAGATTACGAATACTCCTAGACACGAATACTCTTAGTCGAGAGCTTATTGTTAGGATTGGTCAACCGCTTCAGGAGTTTAGCGTTACTGCCTAAGCAAACTTTTTGAGAGGATAGGTTATGCGTAATTTAATTGTTTTTACAGCCGTCTTTATATGCTCGACCATGGTCTTAGCTGATCATCACAAAGGTGGTGACAAGGGAATGGAACAATCAGCTAAAGGTTTGTTCAAAATGGCTGATAGCGATGCTGATGGAGCGATTTCAACTGCAGAGCATGAGCAAGCTCTGGCAAAGATGGTTGAGCGCCGTCGTGCACGCTTCGCTGAAATGGATGCAGACGGCAATGGTTCTGTGAGTAAGGATGAGGCTCAAACTGCCAAGAAGGAACGCAAACTTGAGATGAAAGAGCGGCGCAAGAAACATATGCAAGATATTTAGGCGAAAGTTAGACATCGGCTAGCGATGAAAGACCATTTGGAAGCAAATGGTCTTTTTTTGTGGCGCAAATTGTCCCGAGAGAGGCAAAATTTCCCCTATCACTATTTGCACCCTTTAGCGAACTCACGCATAGTTAGGCCCTAACTGAATTGTGGTGTTTTATGACTGATTTTTTGATTGCTCCCTCCATCCTCTCCGCCGATTTTGCTTGCCTTGGCGCAGAAGTCGATGCCGTTCTTGAAGCTGGGGCTGACGTGGTTCATTTTGATGTGATGGATAACCACTATGTCCCCAACTTGACGATCGGGCCGATGGTCTGCAAAGCGCTGCGTAATCATGGTGTGACTGCTCCGATCGATGTGCACTTGATGGTGCAGCCTGTCGATGATCTGATTAGGATGTTTGCCGATGCTGGCGCAACCTACATTACTTTCCATCCCGAAGCATCTAGGCACGTCGATCGGTCGCTGCAATTAATTCGTGACCTCGGCTGTAAAGCGGGGCTGGTTTTAAATCCTGCCGTTGGCCTCGATACTGTGCGCTGGGTGATGGACAAAATGGATATGTTGCTGCTGATGTCGGTCAATCCAGGCTTTGGCGGGCAAAAATTTATTCCGGCGACGCTCGACAAGCTGGCTGAAGCGCGCAAGCTAATCGATAGCAGTGGCGAGGATATTCGCCTGGAGATCGACGGCGGTGTCACAGTGCAAAATATCCGTCAAATTGCGGCGGCCGGAGCTGATACCTTTGTCGCTGGCTCGGCTATTTTCGGCGTGGACGACTACGCGCAGGTTATCGAGGCGATGCGAACTGAACTCGCCAAAGCTTAATAGACGGCAGAAAGTTTTAAATCTTACCGTGCGGACGGTTTGTTGCGCCATCTCAATTGATTACAATAGCAACCAAATGTATCGGAGACAGGTCTTGAACGACTCGCGTTCTAAACAGTTTGACAGTAAATGTCGCACCTGGTGTTGGCGCCGCTAGACAGGCCACGGCGCTATGGCTTGATGGCGCCCGAACAACACCATACTGTTACAGAATCAGGACTCTATTATGACCCCCGAAAAATTTGCTGATTTAGCTCGCCAAGAATACAACCGTATTCCCGTAACCCGTGAAGTGCTGGCGGATCTCGAAACCCCGCTTAGCGTCTACCTGAAACTGGCTCATGGGCCAAATTCCTACCTCTTTGAATCGGTTCAGGGTGGTGAAAAATGGGGTCGCTATTCGCTTATTGGCCTGCAGACCTCTACCGTTCTTAAAGTGTTTGGCGAACGCCTCGAAATTGTCCGTGACGGCAAGCCCATGGTTAGTCGAAAGACAAGTGATCCGCTCGCTGAAGTCGAGCGTTTTCGACGGCTGTTTAGTATGCCGGAGCTGCCTGACTTGCCGCGTTTTACGGGCGGTCTGGTGGGTTATTTTGGTTATGACACCGTACGGTTTGTTGAGGCTCGATTAGCTCACAGTGCGCCGACCGACGTATTGGGAACACCCGATATCTTGCTGATGGCCTCCGACGAAGTGGCAATTTTTGACAATCTATCTGGCACTATAATGCTGGTTGTTCATGTCGATGCCAAAGATCCCGACTCTCTGGCTAAGGCCGAAGCGCGACTCGATGAACTCGAGGGTAAGCTGGCACTACCGAAGCCGGATTTGCCGCCAATGAACATGCATGGCGATGGCATATCTGAAGAGGAATTTGTTTCCAGTTTTGGCGAACGCGAATTTAAAGAGGCAGTGGATAAAATCAAAGACTATGTGATGGCTGGTGACGTAATGCAGGTCGTTCCGTCACAGCGACTCTCTGCCCCTTTTGACGCCGCGCCAATCAATCTCTACCGTGCGCTTCGCCGACTCAACCCCTCGCCTTATATGTATTTCCTTGATCTTGGTGACTTTCATATTGTGGGCTCCTCTCCCGAGGTGTTGGCGCGGCTTGAAGATGGGCAGGTCACTGTGCGGCCAATAGCTGGCACGCGCAAACGCGGGGCTACCGCGGAAGAAGATCAAGCTATGGAAAATGAGATGCTCGCTGACCCTAAAGAGATTGCAGAACATCTCATGCTAATTGATCTCGGTCGCAACGATGTAGGCCGGATTAGCAAGACCGGTACTGTCGAAGTCACCGAAAAAATGGTTGTTGAGCGCTATTCTCATGTTATGCATATCACCTCTAATGTCGTAGGGCAGGTGGATGAGGAGATGGGAGCTCTTGAAGTACTCAAAGCAACGCTGCCGGCGGGTACCCTAAGTGGTGCACCAAAAATTCGCGCGATGGAAATAATCGACGAGCTGGAGCCAGTAAAGCGTAATATCTATGGTGGCGCAGTGGGTTATATCGGCTGGAATGGCAATATGGACACCGCCATCGCGATCCGCACGGCTGTGATCAAGGACAATATGCTGCATATTCAGGCTGGTGCAGGTGTGGTTGCCGACTCTGTTCCCGAGCTCGAGTGGAAAGAGACCAACAATAAAGCGCGCGCTTTGATGCGCGCAGCGGCTATGGTGTGTTTTAAAGATGCTTGCACAAACGGGCCAAGCGACAGTGCCTGTGGAGAGTCACAATGATACTGATGATTGATAATTACGACTCGTTCACATACAACGTGGTGCAGTACCTTGCCGAGTTGCAAGCCGATGTGCAGGTCTATCGCAATGATGAAATCAGCATTGCCGATATCGAGCGTCTGGCGCCGGAAAAAATTGTTATATCCCCTGGGCCCTGTACACCCAATGAAGCAGGCATCTCGGTGGAGACAATTACGCATTTTGCTGGACGGCTGCCGATTCTTGGAATCTGTCTTGGACACCAGAGTATCGGTCAGGCTTTTGGTGGCAAAATTATTCGCGCCAAACAGGTGATGCACGGTAAAACATCGCCGATTTATCACGCCAACGATGGAGTGTTTAGAAATCTTGGTAACCCTTTTGAGGCCACTCGTTATCATTCGCTGGTGATTGAACAAGAGAGTCTTCCCGACTGTCTCGAGATCACCGCATGGACACAGGATGAAGACGGCAGTCTGGATGAAATTATGGGTGTGCGCCACAAACAGTTGGCGATTGAAGGTGTTCAGTTCCACCCCGAATCGATTCTCACTCAGCACGGCCACGATCTACTCAGAAATTTCCTCGAGGATTGAGTATGGATATCAAGCAAGCACTCGAAATTGTTGTTAGCGGCAACCATCTGGCCGCGGCTGATATGCGCGCTGTGATGCGCCAGATCATGACGGGTAATGCTACTGAGGCTCAGATTGGTGGGTTTTTGATAGCACTGCGCATGAAGGGTGAGAGCATTGACGAGATTGCCGGTGCTGTTGAGGTTATGCGGGAATTGGCCACAGGGGTCAAAGTTGTGGGAGAGAACCTGGTAGATATCGTTGGTACCGGTGGTGACGAGTCCAATCTGTTTAATGTCTCCACAGCATCGACATTTGTGGTTGCCGCTGCCGGCGGTCGGGTTGCCAAGCATGGCAATCGTTCGGTCAGCAGCAATAGCGGTGCCGCAGATCTGCTCGAGGCTGCAGGCGTCAACCTGAATCTAAGCCCCGATCAGGTTGCGCTGTGCGTGCAGGAATTGGGTGTTGGCTTTATGTTTGCGCCAGCCCACCACAGTGCCATGAAGCATGCAATCGGCCCACGTCGAGAGCTTGGCTTGCGCACAATTTTCAATATTCTTGGGCCGATGACCAATCCGGCTGGTGTTACCCGACAGCTTATTGGGGTCTACGATCAGGCGCTGTGCAAGCCGATGGCTGAAGTATTGGGTCGTCTTGGTGCCGAGCACATCATGGTTGTGCACTCTGCCGACGGTCTCGATGAAATTAGCATAGCGACCGAGACCGCCGTTGCCGAATACAAAGATGGCCGCGTCAGTGAATACACTATCGCGCCCGAAGATTTTGATATTCAGCGTCAGAGCCTTGAGGGCCTTGCAGTGGACAATGCCGAACAATCGCTGGCTCTGATTAATGATGCGCTGGGCAAGCAAGCAACTGCCAATGGCGCCAAGGCGGCCGATCTGATTGCACTTAATGCGGGCGCAGCACTCTATGTTGCCGGGTGCGCAAGTAGTGCCGTAGAGGGTGTCGCCATGGCCCAAGATGCCATTGGTTCAGGACTGGCTCGAGCAAAAATAACTGACCTGGCTACCTTTACGCAGGTTCAGCAAGACGTCTAGCAATAAAGAGATTTTGAAATGAGTGCAAATACGCCCACCGTATTGAGGAAAATTCTTGCCCGTAAACTCGAAGAGATCGCCGAACGTAGTTTGGTGGTACCGATTTCGGCGTTAATTGATAAAGCTCAAGTTGCCTCTTCACCACGAGGCTTTGCGGCGGCGTTGGCAGCCAAGTTGGCCGCGGGGCAGCCGGCTGTCATTGCGGAAATTAAAAAAGCCTCGCCCAGCAAAGGTGTGATTCGTGAGAATTTCGACCCGGCCGCGATAGCGAAAAGTTATCAGCAGGGCGGTGCGGCCTGCCTTTCTGTGTTGACGGACGTAGATTTTTTCCAGGGCGCCGATGCCTATTTGCAGCTGGCGCGCGCAGTGACCGAGCTGCCGGTTATCCGCAAAGATTTTATTATTGATGATTATCAGGTCTATGAAGCCCGCGCGATGGGAGCAGATTGTATTTTGTTAATTGTTTCAGCCCTCAGCGAGCAGCAATTGATACAGTTGCATAACTTGGCAGCCGACCTTGGAATGGATGTATTGATTGAAGTTCACGATGCGGAAGAACTCGATGTTGCATTGAAGCTGAACAATAGGATGATCGGTATCAATAACCGAAATCTGCACAGTTTTGAAGTATCACTTGATAACACCTATCAGCTACTAGACAAAATTCCGGTCGGTAAAATCGTGATTACTGAGAGTGGCATAAACAGTGCTGAAGATGTCGCCGCCATGCGCGCGCGCAATGTAAACAGTTTTCTGGTCGGCGAAGCATTTATGCGCAGCGAACAGCCGGGTGAACGGCTGGCGGAGCTATTCAGTTAGCGAGTGCCGAATACCACCATGGTCTTTCCCGCCACCGACAGAAGGCCCTGACCCTCGAGCTCTTTTAGCACTCGGCCAACCATCTCTCTTGAGCAACCAACAATACGACCGATTTCCTGGCGCGTAATCTTGATCTGCATGCCGTCAGGGTGGGTCATGGCGTCGGGTTGCTTGCATAGTTCCAGCAGTGTTCTGGCGACGCGGCCCGTGACGTCGAGAAAGGCCAAATCACTGACTTTGCGAGTTGTATCTCTCAAGCGTTGAGCTATCTGCTTGCTGATAGCAAAGAGAAAGGCCGGGTGCTTATTGCTGAGCTCGATAAACTTTGCGTAACTGATTTCCCCTACTTCACATTCGGTTTTGGTGCGAATCCAGGCGCTGCGATGTTCTTGGTCAAAAAGACCCATTTCGCCAAAAAAGTCGCCCGGATTCAGGTATGCGAGAATAATTTCTTTGCCGTCATTATCATCCTCGATCATCACAGTGACCGAGCCTTTGATAATGTAATAAAGAGTGTCACCCTGGTCTCCGGCGTAGATAACGGTGCTTTTTGCCGGGTATCGGCGTCTGTGGCAATGGGACAGAAATTCTTCCACATTCTCAATATGTGGTGTCAGAGGTGCAGGCGCCAATTTGTTTCTCCGTTTACATTTTTAGCAACATGCCGCTTTCTATAACTTATCCAAGATTTATGCGCGACTCCTAAGCTTAATACTAGTCAAAAAAACTTTGCCACGAGTAAATATTGGCCAGTTGCTATGGTAATCTTTGCGCTTCAAAAAATGGGGTAATTTATGAAAGCAACAGTCAAATGGGTGGATGGAGTCATGTTTCTCGGCGAGTCCGGCAGCGGCCATACCGCAGTGATGGACGGTGCGGAAGAACAGGGTGGACGCAATATGGGTATTCGTCCTATGGAGATGTTGTTGCTTGGCCTTGGTGGTTGCGCATCCTTTGACGTGATGACAATGCTGAAAAAGAGTCGTCAGCAGGTGACAGATTGTCGCACTGAGGTGCAGGCAGAACGAGTTGATGCGGTTCCGGCGGTGTTCAGCAAAATCCATTTGCACTTCCTGGTAACCGGCACTGCCCTCAAGGAGAGTCAAGTCAAGCGTGCGGTGGAGTTGTCGGCGGAAAAGTACTGCTCGGCATCGATTATGCTCGAAGCCGCGGGCGTGGAAATGTCCCACAGCTATGAGCTGATTTCCGCATAATAGAGCAGGCTAATAGATTTAAGATAAAAAAAAGGAGCCTGAGGAAGGCTCCTAAAAAATTCCTTGAATGAGTTTCAAAGGAAGGGGTAGGGGAAAAACCGTTAAGAACTGCCGAAGCAAATCTTCAAAAATCTTAAAAACTTCAATGCCGCTATAGTAGAAATCTGTCAGCCATACTACAAATGCATTATTTGCATTTTAGGTATACCATTTTGTAATATCTTTGCGAGATCTTCTCAGTTCTTGGTGCGGGCGGGTTCGCTGAAGTTCGGGTTGGGTAAATTACTTTTTGTGGGGCAAAAAAAGGGGCCCAAAGGTGGGCCCCATAAAAGAATCCTATAGCAAGGATTAAGAGGGGTTTGGTTCAGAAGTCTCTGGTTTACTGGGCCAGAGGCTTTTCGGAAATTTTGAGTTTTGGTGCTTTAACATTGGCGAAGTCATCTTTCGCAATTGCAGCACCCGCTAATCCAATAAATCCAATTAGTATGTAAACGAGTGTCATGGTGTATCTCCTTTGGTGTTTATGGGCCGGTCGCCCTATGTGTGACAATATACTGCTCACCATGTCATAATCCAAATGCATTGTTTGCATCATTTGCATACCAATATGTAATGGCCCGTTAATCGTCACAGGAATTCCCATGAATCTACAAAAACTATCTCGGCTTGACCTCAATTTGCTGGTGGCATTGCAGGCATTGTTGGAAGAAAAAAGTGTCACCCGTGCCGCGCAGCGTCTGTTTATTACTCAGCCGGCGATGAGCCGAGTGCTTCAGCGGTTGCGTCAGCAGCTGGATGACCCGCTGTTTACACGGACCGGTAATATACTGATTCCCACACCCAAGGCGCAGGAGTTACAGCTTCGGCTGCCTGCGATGCTTGAGGGTATACTCGATCTTGTTACCGAGGGAGAATTTGATCCCGCGACTTATGTCGGTGAAATTACAATCGCGATTCCTGAGTTTATCGCTATATCTCTGGCGTCCCAGTTGACTGCGGTGCTCAATAAATACGCGCCGGGTGTTGTTCTATCGATTTCCAGTGAAACGGACTCGGTTGAGGGTGAGCTGTCAGATGCTGTGCTGGATTTTGCCATCGATATTAAACGCGATATTTCAGCCGAAATTACCACCCGCCACCTAGCGATTTTCAGTCCTTCGATCTGGATGCGCGAGGGTCATCCGCTATCGAAAAAAAGTCGCATCACATTAGATGAGATTCTTGAATATCCATTTGTTCAATACTATCTGTTGATTTCTAAGCGAGTGAGTGCCAGAACCGATGCGCGTTTTGACCGAGCGCTTCGCAAACTGGGTCGTCGGCGTAAAAAGGCAATGGTCACGAATCAGTTGATGACAGCAATTGAAACGATATGTGCGACCGACAGCTTAATGGTATCTGCCAAGTTTGGCTCGGGTATGGAGCGAGACCTCTATCGAGTAGTTACTAAGAGCTACCCCGATGATCTTCCTCATGAGGGTCATGTGCCTCTGGTTTTATTGCAACACAAACGCACCATGGGCTCACCGATTCATCGCTGGTTATCTGAGAAGATTGTTGATTTGGCTCGGGATATGGAAAATCCGCACGAACCGCAATCAATGTTGTTTGATTAAATACGGTAGCTGGTCGCGGTCATTGCGTTTGAGACAAGGGTCATCAGTTTTTTTACCGGCTCAGGGAAAGGGTAGCCGCCGGCAGCCAGTGCAGAGTCGGCGTGGCGTCTTTCATCGGTCAGCATCTGTTCGACAACTGCTCGGCTCTTGTGATCATTTTCTGGCAGCCTATCTAGGTGTTGTTGCAGATGCTGACAGACCTGATCCTCAGTCGCGGCAACAAACCCGAGGCTTAATTTATCGCTTATTAATCCAGCCATCGCACCGATGCCAAATGAGGCTGCGTACCAAACTGGATTGAGCAGACTGGTGCGGCCATCAAGTTGGTTAATACGCTCTTCACACCAAGCCAAATGATCGATTTCTTCGGCGGCAGCTTCTGACATTTTCTGTCCCACTTCAGGCAACTTAGCAGTCAGTGCCTGACCTTGGTAGAGCGCCTGAGCACAGATTTCACCTGCATGGTTAACACGCATCAGGCCTGCGGCATGCTGTTTTTCATGGTCCGATAATTCTCTTTCTTCCATTTTCCCGGCAGGTGACTGTCGCGCTGGCTCTGGGCTGCTGCTTGCTAGCATGCGCAGAGCCTGGTCGGCTTGAACAATTAATTGATCAAATGTTGAGAGTCGTGGTTTTTGCATAAGCTGCGGCCTGGCGGTTAACTAAAGCCTGCTAGTACAGGCACAGTAGGGACTTTAGTGACTTTGTCCGGGATTGTCTAGATTACGTCGGGTCGCTGTCTTTGGCTTTCTTGATAAAGTGAAAGGGCACATAAGAGATGGCAAAGAACACCATGGCCACAAGTTCTGCGATCACAATATAGATCGGCCAGGGACCCAGGAAATCGAGAATCGAAGGATTCCCCGGTTTGCTGATCAGGTAGAAATAATTTGCATCAATTGCCAGATTAAATCCATAAAGCAACGCCGCGTAGAGATTGAGCCAGCCAAACGTCACCAGCACCCCCTTTAGCCGCGGATACATCTGGAACGAAAAAATATTGTGTAGCACCAAGATCACTAGTCCTCCATGCACAATCCAGTATTTGAAGAACTCGTTACTGGGAAAGCCGACATAGAGATCGGGGGTGATGATCGCCTGTAGTGTTCCGCTCATTACAAGAAAGTAAATGACCTCGAGTCGACGGCGGTTGGGTTGCCAGAATAGTAATGGTGCCGTTGCTGCAAACAGATTACAAAGTGAGAGTGGTAAATCGACCAATAGATTAAAGCGGTCATAGTAGAGTTTAATCAGTGACCAGAGGATTACCGTAAAGAGTAAGAAAACAGCAGTAGCTCTGCTCACCAATAGATTTTGTGCGGGGTTAAGATTGCGCACGCACCAGATGGCGGCAACGATAAAAAGCCCCCAGATAATCACCGCGCTGAGATGCTGTGTACCAAAGGAATGGAACGCGAATTGATTACTGGTGAACTGCTGCCAGATACTCATGCCCGCGCTAGCTTTGCTGCTCGCGCTCTATTGCACGCCAGGCAATATCGGAGCGTTGGTAGGCATCTTTAAACTCGACCTTAGCTGCCAGCTCATAGGCTGCTCGTTGTGCGTCCGCGACACTGTCGCCCAGAGCCGTGGCACAGAGTACGCGACCACCACTGGTCACTACCTGACCATCGCGCAAGGCAGTACCAGCATGAAAGACTTTTTCGCTGCTGTTCTTTTCATTGCCCAGACCGTTGATTACTTCACCTTTGGCATAGCTGCCCGGATAGCCTCCGGCGGCCAATACCACACCGACAGCGGGACGTGTATCCCATCGTGCTTGCTCGTGGTCCAGAGTGCCATCGAGGGCGGCGAGACAATGGCTGATCAGGTCGCTTTGCAGACGTAGCATAATGGGTTGTGTCTCAGGATCGCCAAACCGGCAGTTGTACTCGATGACCTTGGGAGTGCCATCTGCCATAATCATGAGGCCGGCATAGAGAAAGCCGGTATAGTCATTGCCCTCTGCTGCCATTCCATTGACGGTTGGGTAGATCACCTCATCCATTACCCGTTGATAGATGACCTCGTCTACCACCGGTGCTGGTGAGTAGGCGCCCATGCCGCCGGTGTTGACACCGCTATCGCCATCGCCAACGCGTTTATGGTCCTGGCTGGTCGCCATCGGCAGCACATTTTTGCCGTCCACCATGACGATAAAGCTGGCTTCTTCGCCGTCGAGAAATTCTTCTATGACCACACGGTGCCCGGCATCGCCAAAGGCATTGCCGGCTAGCATATCTTTCACCGCCGCCTCGGCTTCTTCAATGCTCATAGCGACGATAACGCCTTTTCCGGCAGCTAAACCATCCGCTTTGATAACAATCGGTGCGCCCACTTTGTGCAAGTAAGCCATTGCTTCGTCGATGTCGGTAAAATTCTGATACTCCCCGGTTGGAATCTTGTGACGCAGCAGAAAATCTTTGGTGAACGCTTTGGAGCCCTCGAGTTGGGCAGCTCCTTTTGAAGGGCCAAAAATAGGCAGCTCACGCTGATTGAAAAAGTCGACAAGTCCGTCGACCAGAGGCTGTTCAGGGCCAACAATAGTCAGGCCGACACCGTTGTTTGACGCGAAGTCTGCCAGCCCTGAAAAATCCTCGACGCCAATAGCAATATTTTGCAGCTTTGCCTCGCTGGCCGTACCGGCATTACCAGGTGCGACAAACACTGTTTCAACGAGGTCGCTTTGAGCAGCTTTCCATGCAAGTGCATGTTCACGCCCGCCTGATCCGATCACCAATACATTCATTTGTTTTCATCCAAATTACAAAAAATAATGGCCGAGATTGTAGCAGAGTAAACTGCCAAATAGGCTCTAAAATAACCCCTAAAATTGTCTCTAATAAAGCAGCTGAGAGAGCGCTTGAGAGTGAGCTTGAGAGGGCGCTGAGGTAATTGCGCGTCAGTGCATCCAGCAACGGTACTTGTGACGTAAAAAGACTATAAAAAATTAAGGAATTTACTATCTCCACGCCAACAATATTCTGGTTTCGCCAAGACCTGCGACTACACGACAATCCGGGGCTCAAAGCCGCCTGCGATGCAGGAGAAATTATCCCTGTCTATATTTATGAACCGGGGCAGGAAACATCTTGGGGGCCGGGCGCCGCCAGCCGCTGGTGGCTGCACCATGCATTGGTTGCTCTGGATAAGAGTTTAGGGGGCTCGTTGACAGTTTTAAGTGGCGACCCGCTGACCATTATCAGTGATCTTGCACATTCGGTATCGGCACGCGCTGTATACTGGAATCGCTGTTATGAACCTCAGAACATTAAGCGCGACGCGGAGATCAAGAGCTGCTTGAAGCAGAGCGGTCTCGATGTGCAGAGCTTTAATGGCTCACTGCTTTGGGAGCCCTGGCAGGTCCTGAAAAAAGATGGCACGCCTTATAAGGTTTTCACCCCCTACTATCGACGAGGCTGTCTGTCACAGCCCGCTCCTAGGCGTCCACTTCCAGTGCCTGAAACCATTCAGGTTGCCAAACTTTCCTCCCCCTCTGCGAGTATTGATAGCTTGAGTTTATTGCCCACTGTGCGCTGGGATAAGCAGATGGAGGCGCACTGGGATATCAGCGAAGAGGGCGCGGCTACTCGACTTGAAGAGTTTGTTTTTCAGGGGATTCAAGATTATCGTGAGGGGCGTAATTTTCCCGACAAAAAAAATGTATCACGGCTTTCCCCCTATCTTCACTTTGGTCAAGTCTCGGTCAACAGTGTCTGGTATGCGGCATCAGATGCCGCTGCGCTGATAGATAACGAAGCCAATCTGGATACCTTTTTAAGTGAGTTGGGTTGGCGTGAGTTTTCCTACTATCTGCTCTATCACTTCCCACAGCTGCCGGTAGACAATTTGCAGCCACGCTTTAATCAGTTTCCCTGGAATCCTGATGCACAGGTGGAGCTGCATGCCTGGCAAAAAGGAATGACTGGTTATCCTCTGGTCGATGCCGGCATGCGCGAGCTCTGGCAAACCGGATATATGCATAATCGTGTGCGGATGGTAGTGGGTTCGTTTTTGGTCAAAAATCTACTGATACACTGGCATGCCGGCGAGCAGTGGTTCTGGGATTGTCTCGTCGACGCAGATCTCGCGAGTAACAGTGCCAGTTGGCAGTGGATCGCTGGATGTGGTGCCGATGCGGCACCGTTTTTCCGCATTTTTAATCCGGTCACTCAGAGCGAAAAGTTCGATAAGCAGGGCGACTATATTCGCCGCTATGTACCAGAGCTGTATCAGTTGCCGGCAAAGCACATTCATGCACCATGGCTGGCGCCGGCTGAGGTTCTCGCGGCTGCAGGCGTGGAGATTGGTCGCCACTATCCGGCGCCGATTGTCGATATCAAAGCGTCGCGAGAGCGGGCGCTGGACGCATTTAAATTGACCAAAGATGCGCCTTGATAGCGGTCTTCGCGGCGGGTCAGATTTCGAGTTGGTTTGGCAGAAAACCCCGTCACTGCTGGCAACGGGGCAATGTCTTACTAGTGACGGAAGTGACGCATCCCGGTAAATACCATTGCCATGCCGTGCTCATTAGCGGCGGCAATCACTTCATCATCGCGCATTGATCCACCTGGCTGAATAACGCAGCTGATACCAGCTTGTGCGGCATTGTCGATGCCATCACGGAAGGGGAAGAAGGCATCAGAGGCCATCACGGCACCCTTTACTTCCAGGCCAGCGTGCTCTGCTTTAATGCCAGCTATGCGAGCAGAGTTGATGCGGCTCATCTGACCAGCGCCAACACCGATAGTACGGTTATTCTGTGCATAAATAATAGCGTTTGATTTGACCATTTTGGCGACTTTCCAAGCGAACAGCATATCGCTCATTTCTACGTCGCTCGGAACTCGATCACTGACGACTTTGAGATCGCTCTCAGAGACCATGCCGTTGTCACGATCCTGAATTAACAGGCCTCCGTTAACACGTTTATAGTCCACGTCCTGAGGGCGCTGTGCACCCCAGCTGCCGCACTCGAGAAGACGGACATTCTTTTTTGCTGCAACAACAGCGATAGCATCGGCGGCTACTGTCGGAGCGATAATCACTTCGACAAACTGCTTTTCGCAGATTGTCTCTGCAGTCGCCGCATCGAGTTCGCGATTGAACGCGATAATACCGCCAAACGCAGATTCGGGGTCGGTGGCAAAGGCCAGTTCATAGGCGAGGCCGATATCGGTGGCCACTGCGACACCACAGGGGTTGGCATGTTTAACGATCACACAGGCGGGCTGGTCAAACTGCTTAACGCACTCAAGCGCCGCGTCGGTGTCGGCGATATTGTTAAAAGACAACTCTTTACCCTGTAGCTGCTTGGCAGTGGCCACACTCGCTTCAACGGGGTTGGCTTCAACATAAAATGCCGCCTTCTGATGGGGGTTTTCGCCATAGCGCATCTCTTGAGCTTTAAGATACTGCACGTTATAGGTGTCCGAGAAACTGCGTGCCTGATTGTCGATATCGCGTGCGCCGAAATAGTTGGCGATCATGCCATCATAGGCTGCGGTATGTTCAAAGGCCTTAACCATCAGTTGGTAGCGCGTCGCGTAATCGAGCTGTCCGTGATTGGCTGACATCTCGTCGAGCACCGCCTGATAGTCATTTGCATTGACTACGATTGCCACATCTTTGTGGTTTTTTGCTGCCGAGCGGACCATTGTAGGGCCGCCGATATCGATATTTTCAATAGCTGTGGGCAATGTGCAGTTGGGATCGGACACGGTTGCAGCAAATGGATACAGATTTACTACGACCATATCAATTGGCTTGATGCCGTGCTCATTCATTACCTGATCATCTGTGCCGCGGCGACCGAGAATGCCGCCGTGTACCTTGGGGTGCAAGGTTTTGACACGGCCATCCATCATTTCTGGGAAGCCAGTGTAGTCAGAGACTTCGGTCGCAGCGATAGCATTGTCTTTCAATAGGCGAAAGGTGCCGCCGGTTGAGAGAATTTCGACACCCTGGCCCGTGAGTGCGCGGGCAAAGTCGACAATGCCGGTTTTGTCAGAAACGCTGATTAAGGCGCGTGAAACTTTTTTCAGGTCGCTCATGAAGTCCTCGATAAAATTTATAGAAGGTCGTACTGTTTAAGTTTTTTCCGGAGTGTTCCGCGGTTGAGGCCAAGCGTTTCTGCCGCCCGGCTTTGATTTTGTCTGTTGTAATCCATCACCGCACGCAGCAGAGGTGGCTCGACCTCGGCCATTACAATGGCGTACAGATCATGGGTTGCTTGACCGTCGAGGTCAGAAAAATAGCGCCCCATAGCTTCGGTAACACTTTGCTGCAGGGACTGCCTCTGCCGATTGCCGGTTTCTTGCGGCGTTTCATTGTTAGTGTCTGACGCAGAACTCATGCGGCTAATTCCTGGTAGATATTGGGTTGCTGAAAGAATTGTCGCAGCATAGCCTGTTGCTCAAGATGATTGTCGAGACGGTTGAACTGCCGAGTAAATGGCTTGCCGCCGGGCAAGGTATTCAAATACCAGCCGATATGCTTGCGCGCTATTTTGACGCCGCTGTGAGCGCCATAGAAGTTATGCAGGGCCTGCAAGTGGTGACAGGCAACCCGCTCAATCTCGACCAGCGAAGGACCGGCCGCTTCTTCACCATGCTCAAGGAAATGATTTATCTGATTAAAGATCCAGGGATTGCCCTGCGCCCCGCGTCCGATCATAACCGCCGCCGCACCAGTGTGTTGCAACACGGCCAGCGCTTTGTGCGGAGAGGTGATGTCGCCGTTGGCGAGTACAGGAATTGACAGGGCAGAGACGACGTCGGCAATAGTGTCGTACTCCACCTCTTTGACAAAGCGGCAGGCGCGGGTGCGGCCGTGTATCGCCAGCGCGGCAATACCAGCGTCTTCGGCTATCCTGGCGATGTTCAGTGCGTTGCGATTCTGGCGATCCCAGCCGGTGCGGATTTTTAACGTCACCGGGACATCGACGCTGGCGACAACCGCGTGGAGAATTTCGCGTACCAGGTCTGGTTGCTGCAGCAGTGCTGAACCGGCTGCTTTTTTTAATACTTTTTTCGCTGGGCAGCCCATATTGATATCAATGATCTCTGCGCCTTGCTGGACATTGAAGCGCGCAGCTTCAGCCATCATCGCGGGATCGTATCCGGCAATTTGCACGGATCGCGGTGCAGGCTCATCAGCAAATTGAATACGCAGTCTCGATTTTTTGCTCGACCAGGTGCTCGGTTCTGCGGCGACCATCTCTGAAACAACCAGGCCTGCCCCCATCTCTCGGCAGAGTTGGCGAAAAGGTAGATCAGTGACGCCCGCCATGGGCGCAAGCACTGTCTTTCGCGTGATCTGATAGGGACCGATATTAAACAAACTTGCCTCGAAGAGAGTGGGTTAAAGAGAGTGTTTTACAGGGCGCTGATTACAGGGTGCGCCGTGGTTAAGGGGCCCCAATGATACATTGAGCGTAGCTGATTAAAAAGTGATCAATTGAAAAAATTACTTCAATTACTCCACCAGCTCGACTGAATAATTAACTGCGGTCGCCCCGGGGTCGAGAAGGCTGAAATTGACTCGAGTTCGCGCGCGTGCAGGAATTGCATTACGCTTTGCTGGAAGGCTCGCTGTATCTTCCATCAAATACTGTTGAGCTGAGAAGATGCGCTGCGCGACCAGCTCATTCTGCAAGTCTTCAAATCGAATGAAGAGTTTAGGATAGGGTTGATCAAACGCGGCACTGTTTTCGATTATCAGGTCGACGGCAAGGGCTATTGGTTGATTGGGATCAGGGCGAACAATAAAGCGTTTGATGCTGAGTTGATTGAGGTCGCGGAAGGGATCTATTTGGCAGCCAAGCAAATTACAAAACTGGCGTAATGGCTGACGATAGGTGCTGATCTGACTGAGCTCACGACTAAAAAAGTAGCTGTATTGCCCGGCCAGCAAGAGGGCTCCGAGCACTACAACCATCGCGGTTGTCAAACGTCGCCCAGTTGGGGGTTGTTTTTCCGGCACAGGCGGGCGCGTGAATTCATTGTGCAGTAGCGCCGTGACCACCGGCAATGGTACGTTATTTTCGGCATCAAAAACCGCCATGCACTTACCGCAGCGCACCATACCATCGGCCATATCGAGTTGCGCTGAGGCGAGTCGAAAAGCAGTGGCGCATTCGGGGCAGCGGGTGATAAGTTCAGACATAAGCTTTCCGGCAGGACTTTGAGATATTTTAGCAGGATAAATCGCGCCAGTTTACGACGGCAGAGGCTATGTAAGCCACCAGTTAGCGGCTATGTTTGCGAGCCGAGAGCTGTGCCCACTCTGACTCGATTGAGGGAGAGTCAAATTTGAAAGCCTCGCGATAAGGCTGACTGACGGCCTCGATCTGATGCTCGAGCAAGCCCGATAGACATAGCTGCCCATTTGCAGCGGTTAGCGATATTAATCTTGGCGACAGTTGAATCAGGGGGGCGGCTAGAATATTAGCCAACATAGTGTGCCCAACTGCATCTTGTGGAACCTCATCTGGCAGATAGGTGCTTATCCGTTGTGCTGCAATATTGTTGCGCTCCGCATTGTCGCGAGTGGCCAGCAGTGCCTGGGGATCATTGTCTACAGCAATCACTTTTTCAGCACCGAGAAGCAGGGCGGCAATCCCGAGAATCCCTGAGCCACAGCCATAATCGATAACTGTTTGTCCGGTCAGGTTTTGGCTATCGAGCCAGCGCAGGCAGAGGTGGGTGGTTGGATGGCTGCCGGTACCAAACGCCAGCCCTGGATCGAGGCTGAGGTTGATGCCGTTCGCATCTGGTGGCTCAATCCAGCTGGGGCAAATCCACAGCCGCTCACCGCACTTCATTGGCGAGAAGTATTTCTTCCACTCCTGTGACCAGTCTTTGTCTTCGAGTTGTTCCCAGCGCAGTTGCAGTGAGCCGTTGAGCATACGCTCGAGCTGGGCGGTGATTTTCGAGGTTTCTGAGTCTGCGGCAAACAGAGCTTTTATTTTACAGAGATCCCAGAGCGGCATCTCTCCCACACCAGGCGCGAAGATGGGCTGGTCGGCGGCGTCTTCAAGGGTGACAGACACCGCGCCCACTGCCAGCAATGCATCCTCAATGACGCCGCTACCCTCGCGGGTTGCGGCAATGATAAGTTGTAGCCATTGCATGCTTGGTCGCCTGATTGCGAGGGTCTCGGGTGCTGGTTAGAGTCCGAGTTTCTTCTCGAGGTAATGAATGTTAACGCCACCTTTCTTGAACTCGGGGTCGAGAACCAGATCTTGGTGAAGTTGAATATTGGTCTTGATGCCGTCGATCATCATTTCATCCAGCGCGTTGCGCATGCGTGAAAGAGCCGAATCTCTGTCGCGACCATAGGTGATGATTTTGCCAATCAATGAGTCGTAGTTGGGTGGCACGCGGTAGCCATTATAAATATGCGAATCGACGCGCACACCGTTACCACCGGGGGCGTGATAGGCATTGATAACGCCTGGCTGGGGCAGAAAAGTCACCGGATCTTCGGCGTTAATTCTGCATTCAAACGAATGGCCGCGAAAAACGACTTGTTCTTGGGTGAAGCTGAGCGGTTTACCGCTGGCGATATTCAATTGTTCTTTGACGATATCAATACCGGTAATCATCTCAGACACGGGATGCTCTACCTGAACGCGGGTATTCATCTCAATAAAATAGTAATGACCATCTTCATAGAGGAATTCGAAGGTGCCAGCACCGCGATAGCCGATTTCAATACAGGCGTTAGTGCAGCTTTTAAAGACTGCCTGGCGTGCCTCTTCAGGTATTCCCGGGGCGGGGGCCTCCTCGAGGACTTTTTGATGACGACGCTGTAATGAGCAGTCGCGGTCACCCAGGTGGATCGCATTGCCTTGACCATCAGAGAGGACCTGAACTTCAACATGGCGAGGATTTTGTAAAAACTTTTCCATATACACAGTGCCATCACCAAAGGCGGCTTGTGCCTCGGTCTTGGTGATAGTTACTGCGTTGATCAGACTCTCTTCATTCTCAACAATACGCATGCCGCGACCACCACCGCCTGCAGCTGCTTTGATGATTACCGGGTAGCCAATTTTATTGGCCATGGCGCGCAGCGCCGCGGGGTCGTCGTTCAGTGGTCCATCAGAGCCTGGAACTGTCGGTACGCCAGCGGCTTTCATCGCCTTAATCGCAGCTACCTTATCGCCCATGATTCGGATGACACTGGCTGTAGGGCCGATAAAGACAAAGCCGCTATTTTCAACCTGCTCTGCAAAGTCGGCATTTTCAGCGAGAAATCCATAGCCTGGGTGCACGGCAGTGGCGCCGGTAATTTCCATGGCGCTGATAATTGCAGGAATATTCAGATAACTCTGTTGGGATGAGTTTGGACCGATGCAGATAGACTGGTCGGCAAGCTTTACATGTTTTAAATCGGCGTCCACTTTGGAGTGAACCGCGACCGTTTTGATGCTCAGCTCTTTACACGCCCGCAATATGCGTAAGGCAATCTCACCGCGGTTTGCGATCAGCACTTTTTCCAGCATGATTTTATTCCTGGTTACAATTAAATGATGGTGAACAGTGGCTGATCGTATTCAATTGGCTCGCCGTCTTCGACTAGGATCGCGCCAATGGTTCCCGCTTTGTCGGCCTCGATCTGATTCATCATTTTCATTGCTTCGATAATGCACAGTGCATCGCCGACCTTAACTGAAGATCCCTCGGTAACAAATGCGCCGGCGCCAGGTGCTGGCGAGGCATAAAAGGTGCCCACCATCGGCGAGCGAACAATGTGACCGGCCAGTTCATCTGGGCTGGCTGCTGCGGGTGCCGCTGTGGCAGCCGCCGGAGCGGGTGCCGCGGCAGGCATGGCCGGGGCAACCGGTACTGGCGCTGCATAGGCTTGGGCGGGTGCGCCACGACTGATGCGCACGGACTCTTCACCCTCGGTAATTTCAAGTTCGTTGATATCTGATGCTTCGAGCAGCTCAATCAGTTTTTTTACTTTGCGAATATCCATGTATCTCTCTCAGTCTGCGATTAATGGTCAAGCTTGCCGAGCACTGCCTGCAGTGCCAGCTGGTAACTTTTCGCGCCAAAGCCGCAAATCACGCCCTCGGCAACGTCGGAAAAATAGGAATGGTGACGAAATGCTTCGCGCGCGTAAACGTTGGACAGGTGCACTTCGATAAACGGTATTTCAACGCCTAGCAGAGCGTCACGCAGAGCGATGCTGGTATGGGTGAAAGCGCCGGGATTGATAATAATAAAGGCGACACCCTCTGTTTTGGCATCGTGGATTTTCTGTATCAGTTCGAACTCAGCATTGCTCTGTAGCGCAGTCAGGCTGTGGCCAGCCTCTGCAGCTTGTGCGATTAACGCTTGATTGATTTGGTCCAGTGATTCGGCGCCGTAAATTTCCGGCTCGCGGGATCCGAGTAAATTGAGATTTGGGCCGTGGAGTACCAGAAGAGAAGCCATTGCGAGTCTCGATCAGTGTTGTTCAGTAGATCAAAGAAGTCTGCCCGAAAACAAAACCGCTGTCCACGAATAGTTTAAGAAATGACATTTTCGACGACATTTCCCGAAAATGACGACCATATTGGGCAGAATACTGAGTTTTTGTCTGGTCATTTCGATGCTGAAAACCGACGTTAGACGCTTTTAGCGTGGTTTTCGAAGCGCATATTGGTCTAAAGTCTTAAAAGTCGGCTAACGTCGAAGAAATGGCTTATTAATGTAGCTAAAATACCCTAAATTAGTCTAAAGCCTTATTTAAATAGCCGATAACCATGGATTCAGTGAGAATTTGGGGTAAAACCTGGGCATCACCCGAACCTTTTGGGTAGATCAGGTAGAGCGGTACGCCGCTGCGATTAAAGCGTTGCAATAGTTCAGTGATTTCGGGATCGCTGTTGGTCCAATCCCCCTTGAGATAGGTAATGTTGTTGTCTCGCATTAACTGGAGAACTTTGTCCGAGCTGAGTGCGACCCGTTCATTCACCAGGCAGGTAATGCACCAGTCTGCGGTCAAATTGATAAACACCGGTTTATTGGTAGCACGCAGTTCGGCGAGCAATTGTGGTGAGTAAACAGTAAATTCAGGCTCGTTTTCCGTCTCTGACAAAGCGAGCAATGGTGCGGCCAGTGCTGCGCTGATAGCGAAGCTTGCGATTAGTCGGGTTGTTGGTTTGCTGTTAATCTTCCAGATCCATAGCCCCATCAGCAGCAGTATCAGCCCTACGATTACGGCGGCGGCGATATCAATCGAGGTTTGACGCCCAACTACCCAGAGCAACCAAACTGCAGAGAGATAGATTGGGAATGCAAGAAATTGCTTAAACTGATCCATCCATGGTCCTGGTTTTGGCAGGTGCTGAGTGAGGCCGGGAATCCAGGCTAGAACAATAAACGGCAGTGCCATTCCCAGACCCAGGAAGGCGAATACGAGGAGTGCGATGCCTGAGGATTGACTAATAGCAAAGCCGAGTGCCGGGCCCATAAAGGGCGCGGTGCAGGGGCTGGCAATGGTGGTGGCGAGCACGCCAGTCATAAACGAGGATCGCAGACCTTCCTCGCGCTGAGGGCTCTGACCTAAAGACATCAAGCTGGTGCCGATTTCCAGAAAGCCTGAGAGCCCAAGACCCATAACAAAAAACAGGTAGACCAGAAAGGTGACAAACAGTGGCGACTGCAGTTGAAATCCCCAGCCAATACTTTCGCCGGCCGCGCGCAATGACAGCATCGCAACGGCGATCGCGACAAAGCTGATAACCACACCGGCGGTGTAAACCAGGCCGTGGATATGACGACTGTGCGGGGTTTTATGGTGGGCGGTAAAACTTAATACCTTGATCGAAAGAATCGGAAATACACAGGGCATCAGATTGAGAATAAGACCCCCGGCCAGGGCAAACAGTAGCACCATTGGCAGCGGCAGGCTGGATTCTGAATGAGTTGTTTCAGGCGGCTGAGCGTTGTCTGGCGGCTGGCTGCTTGTCTCAACGACACCACTTTGCAGATCAACAGTTAGCCATTGTTTATAGGGTGGGTAGCAAAGCCCGGCATCGGCACAACCCTGTGATTCAATCTGCAGATTCAGTTGAGAAGACGAGGAGGTAAATGGGAGCTCGACGCTGGTCTGTCGGTAATATACTTCCAGCTCTTGTTCGAAATAGTCATCCCATTTCACCAGGCCGGTTTCGTACTGCGGCTCAGTTAAAACGGTGCCGTCGTCCAGAGAGTTAAATTTAAAGCGATCACGGTATAAATAGTAGCCATCGCGAATAGTCCAGTTGAACAGCAGCCGCTCTGCTTCGACCACTACCCTGACAGAATAGGCTTGTTCAACCGGAACAAATTCAGCGCTCCCGGCCGCCGTTGTAAGGCTGTTGCTTTTTGCCCCGCCGAGAAAATCCTCTGCCAGTACAGTGCCGCAGGCAAAGACAAGGGGCAGGCTTAATAAAAAATTCCGCAGCAGGTTTTGTGAGCCTTTGTTCATAATCAATCCAGGGTAAATCGTCATCTTATTCATGGCTGTATTTTAGCGTTGCGCTAGTATAATGCAGGGTAGTACGTCCGCGCCCGCTAAACTGGTTTCAAGTGTCACGCCGTATTAGTACCGGATCATAAAACTGAATGTTGCATTTAGCGCCGAGGGAGTTCGCCGAGCGCTAATATATTTAACGAGGAAATCTATGAATAACCGCCTAACTTACCCGCTTCTGGTTGCTTTCAGTGCTGCTTTCACCTGCTTGACAACGGTAGCTGGTGAGCTGTCTGTGACTAATGCCACTGTTCGTGCCATGCCTCCGGGTCAGACAACCACAGCGGCCTATCTGTCAGTAACCAATGGTGGCGACAAGGCCTGCCTCCTGGTAGGTGGACGTACAGCGATTGCCGGCAAGGTAGAGATCCACCAGCATCAGCACAGTGATGGGATGATGAAAATGCGCCCGGTTGCCTCGCTGGCTGTCGAGCCAGATGAGACCTTGGTATTTCAGCCTGGCGGCTATCATTTGATGTTATTTGATCTGCAGGCTCCGCTTATGCCAGGTGAAACGCACAGTATTACGCTTGTGTCTGAAAATTGTGGTGAAGCTCTGGTAACCGCCGAAGTCCACAGCCTGCTGCAGAAGTCTGCTCCAATCACGCCAATGAAACACCACGCTGGACATAATATGCACTCAGGGCATTCCACTGGTGACCGTAAATGAAATTCTGGCATCGTCTTCCACTGGGCGGGCGCAAACCCTTTCTCGCACCCAGTGACAAAATATCCGATCAACTGGTTGGCCGCGCAAGCCCGGGTTATGTGGGTTATGGTTTTGCTGCATTGTTTGTTATCGGTCTAGTCTTGGTTGGTCTTGGCTGGTACTGGAGTGATGAACCAGAGCTGTTTGATGTTCGCGTCGAAACTGAGCGTGCCCTTGCTGGCAAACCACTGGTGGTGGGAGCGACCACTACTGCTACATTGATTCACACTATTGATGTGTTGTTGAAGAAGCCGGGAGGATATTTAAGTAATGACATGATGCCCCCCGGGGTTTGGCTGGACAATATTCCAAGTTGGGAGTTTGGTGTGTTGGTTCAGATTCGCGATCTCAGCAAAGCCAATCGCGAAGCCTTTAGTCGCTCACAGTCGCAGTCGACAGAAGATCCGGATCTGGCTATTGCTGAGCCCAGGTTGCATATCGATCATCGCAGCTGGGCCGTGCCCTGGCCGGAATCCGAATATGCTGATGGGCAAAAATATCTGGCTCGATATCTTGATCGGTTGGCTGATAGCAATGCGCCCGAGGCACAGTTTTTTGCTCGAGCCGACAACCTCCGCTATTGGTTGAGCACTGTCGAAACCAGGCTCGGCAGTCTCTCGCAGAGATTATCTGCCAGTGTGGGTCAGCGACGTATTAACACTGATCTCTCAGGTGATGCCGCGGGTCGCCAGTCGACGCGGACGGCGGGGGAGATTGATGTAAAGACTGGTTGGATGCAAATTGATAATGTTTTTTACGAGGCCCGCGGCACCAGTTGGGCACTGTTACACTTTTTGAAAGCGGTTGAAGTGGATTTTGCTGATGTGCTTCAGCGCAAGAACGCTATAGCCAGTTTGCAGCAGATTATCCGTGAACTGGAAATGAGTCAGCAGCCGGTTAAAACACCGGTTATTGTTAATGGAGAGGGCTTTGGCCTGTTGGCAAATCACTCGCTGGTCATGGCCTCTTATATCAGTCGCGCCAATGCCGCGATTATCGATCTGCGGGAGCTGCTCTCTCAGGGATAAATTCCAAAAGCCAGGGAGGCTTGAAAGGATGCGAAGGACAAGGCGTTATCAGGGATGAATGAGATCTTCCATATACAAGAAGTCGGTGGTGCGGGCTCTGAGCTGAGCCGGGCCCTCGTGGCGGCGCGCCTGCAGGGCGGTGTGATGGTTATCGACCGCAATTTCAGGGTGGTAATGATCGATCGTCGGACGGCTGATTTTTGTCGCGTCTCGGCGGGGCAATCTCAAGGTAAGCGTTTCTATGGGCTATTTCCCGCTCTGCTAGGCAGTGCATTTTCCGCCGAGTTGCATCAAATTATAAATTCTGCAGGCGGTCGCAGCTTTACTCGGCCGACGGAAGATCACCTGCTAAATCAATTTGCTGATGCCTTCTCTCGCGATGGCTCTGCCCTGGTAAAAGCGTCAATGGGTGCCTATGCCGATGGCTCAAATATCTACGCATTGATTCAGTTTGAATTCCAAAACCCTGCCAAATCCGGCCTCGCCAATGCAGTAGAAAAACATTCGCCAGACAGCCCTGCGGCAATCGCCGCAGGTAAAAAGCATGGTGGCGATAGTGTTTATATCGATAGCAGCTCTGCTTACCTGGTCACCGATCGCTTCGGCTTTATCGCCAGCATCAGTCCTAGCGCCCAGGCCCTGTTTGGCTATAGTTCTGGCTCAGACGGTGAGCTATTAATTGGCAGTTCGGTGCGCACTCTGTTTCCCGGCCTCGATGGGTTGCAAGGGTTTGACCTGGTGGAAAATATCGGCAATCTGATAGCACTCCATAATCAGGGTTACCTGTTAGCTGCAACAGCGCGAGGCGAGAGCCGCTATCTGGATATTAAATTATTTCATTCAGCGAAGGACCAGGATCAGTTGATCGTTCTCTGCACTGACTGCACAGAGGTCAGTCAGCAGGCAGATGAGTTGCTCAATCGGGGGCAGCTGTTTGACCTCACGTCGCAACATATTGCCGACGGAATCGCGCTGGTTGATGCGGAGGGGTTTCTGCTCGAGATAAACCCGATTGCCGAGCAGCTCCTCGGCTTCACTCTCGACAAATCTAAACCTCAGCAAATTCATATCGCCATGCCTCTGGCCAATGAGGAGACCGGAGTAGCGGTGACACCAGTTCATGATGCCCTGAACAAGGCGATGAATATTGAGTCCGATCAGTCATTGCTATTGAAAGTGCGCGGTGCAACGCCGTTGAGTGTTTCAGTCTCGGCATTTCCGCTGCGCGACGCGATGGGTCGAATCAATAAATGCCTGGTTGTGTTCAGGCCGCTCAGTGAAGCGCGCAGGGTATCCAGTCGTCTTAAATGGCAAGCGATGCATGACACATTGACTGGCTTACCGAATCGCGCCTCGCTGTCTAAGCGGCTCCAGAAAGCCATCGAAATTGCTCGTCTTGAGGGTGCAATTCACGCGCTGCTGTATATCGATTTATACAACTTTTCAGTTATTAATGACACCAGTGGCCACACCGCCGGTGATGAACTGCTGAAACAGTTTGGGCAATTGCTGATCCGGATCGCCGGGCCCAGTGATATCGTTGCGCGTATCGGCAATGATGAGTTTGCGCTGTTGCTTCATCGGGTTAATTACGACAAGGCGATGATGCTTGCGGAACGCATTCTCTCAGAACTAAAAGAGCTGCATGTCCCCTGGGAAGGAGAGATGCTAAAAATTGGCGCCAGCATCGGCGCCATATTGATCGACGAAACCGCGCTGTCGGATATTGATCTGATGATCTCGGCTGGCTCTTCCTGTGCAACTGCCCGCGACAAAGGCCGCAATAAGATTCACTTTCAGTCCTATAACGAAGAGGTTGCCAGGCGTCGAAGCCTGGCAACCAGTATGCCTAAGATTGTCTCGGCACTGGACGAGGACCGCTTTACGTTATTTGCCCAACCAATTGTGCCGATCAATGGCATCACAGCTTCGGCGAAATGTTATGAAGTGCTGGTGCGGATGCGTGACAGTGATGGCAGCATTTTGCCGCCCTCGGAATTTATTCCCGGCGCAGAGCATTTTTCATTGATTGATGATCTCGATAAATGGGTCTTTAGCCACTCTTTGAAATTTCTTCAGAGACTACAGGCTAAGGGGTCACAGCTACCATTGCTATCGGTTAATCTCTCTGGCAGCACAGTGGGTGACGAGAATGCGATCGATTATATTCTCAAAGGTTTCAGTGAAACCGGGATCGCGCCAAAATATATTCAGTTTGAGATCACCGAGACTGCCGCAGTAAAACATTTGCATGAGGCCAAGCGACTGATCTCAACCCTGCGCTCGGTGGGCGTGTCGATTGCGCTGGATGATTTTGGCAGCGGCTTGTCGTCATTTGCCTATTTGAAAGAGCTGCCGATCGACTGCCTAAAAATTGATTCGAGCTTTATTCACACTATGGAAAACAGCGATGTGGACTATTCGGTGGTGAGCACGATTAACCATCTCGGCCATATTATGGGTATCACCACAGTGGCCGAGGGCGTCGAAAACGAAAAGCAGTTGCAGCTGCTGAAGAAGATTGGTGTCGATTACCTGCAGGGGTTTCTGTTTCAGCATCCGCAACCGCTCAATCAGATCAGCCGTTAATCGAGCCCGCTAACGCTTACTGCAAGCCGTCCTTTAAACCAATGTACTCAGCACTGTGCAGGCGCGGACCATATTGGCTGACAACGGCGCTGGCCGCCCGGTTGGCAAACACAGCTGAAGAGAGGCACGAGTACCCCTGAGTGATACCGTATAGATAGGCTCCGGCAAACATATCACCCGCGCCATTGGTATCCACTGCGGTCACCGGTTGAGGCGGTGCGTGCAAATAATCGGTACCGTCAAATACCACAGCGCCCTGACTGCCAAGAGTCACGGCAAACTGTGCTGCAGTCGTCTGTAAATGTTCAAGTGCCTGATCTAGATTGTCGGTTTTGCACCAGCTCAATGCTTCTTGTTTATTGCAAAACAGCAGATCAATACCGTTGCCGATAATTGCTTTTAAGCTTTCGTGGAAGTGTTCGACGATACCGGGATCAGAAAGACTGAGAGCGATCTTGGTGCCCGCCGCCCTGGCGATATCGCAAGCTCGATGCACAGCTTGGAGAGAGCTCGCGCCGGTGACCAGATAGCCTTCAATATATAGATATTCTGAATTCTCAATCGCATCGGCGTGAATATCCGCAGTGGACAGATCAGCACTGGTGCCAAGGAAAGTATTCATCGTGCGGTCGGCATCGTCAGTAATCATCACCAGACACTTGCCAGTAATACCCTCTGTGATCTGTGCCTGTATGTTATGGTCGACGCCATTGTCGGCGAGGTCCTGCAAATAGAACTGGCCGTTTTCATCGCCGGCCACTTTGCAGGATAAAAAGCTTTTGCCACCAAATTGACTGAGTGAAATAACGGTGTTGGCGGCAGAGCCACCGCAGGCTCGCTTTGACATAACCAGATGGTCGCTGAGATTTTGCTGCAAGAAATGTTGGCGCTCCTCATCGACTAAAGTCATCAAGCCTTTTTCAATGCCAAGGGTATTGAGATCACTTTCACTGACTTCAATTTCCGTATCGACCAGAGCATTGCCCAGAGCACAAACATGATAAGTCATCATATTGCTTGTGCCTTTGCGCGATGGGTAACGATACCCTGTTGAGTGGCCAAGAATAAAATGTCTGCAGGTTTCAGTGCAAAGAACCCATTGGTGACGACACCGGTGATCTGATTAATCTTTTCTTCCAACGCTTTTGCTGATCCTACCGGGTAGAGATGATGGACGTCGATAATCTGGTTGCCATTATCGGTAATAACATTTTCTCGCCATACTGGATCACCACCAAGCTTGACCAGCTCGCGTGCCACATAGCTGCGCGCCATAGGAATAACTTCTACTGGTAAGGGGAATTGACCAAGATGATCAACCCACTTACTTTCATCGGCAATACAAACAAATTCATTGGCCACGGCAGTAACAATTTTTTCCCGAGTCAGCGCGGCGCCGCCGCCTTTGATCAGTTCGAGGTGGGGGTTAGCCTCATCGGCACCATCGATATAGATCGCAATCTCAGCGGCTTCATTGAGTTCGATCACTTCAATACCGTGGTTGCGAAGCCGCTCGGCACTGGCCTCGGAGCTGGCTACCGCGGATTGGAAACAGTTCTTGTGCTCGGCGAGCAAGTCGATAAAACAGTTTGCAGTAGATCCGGTACCAATCCCGACAATGCTGTCCGCATTTATTTTACTCAATGTGTATTCGACTGCTGCGGCAGCTACCGCACGTTTTAGTTGATCCTGATCCACCCTTAACCTCGGCTTTTTTCGCTTATGAAGTCGAGGATTATACGGCGATCACCACAATAAAACAGATTGATTGCTTTCAGGGTGGCGTAAATGGGTTTATCAACTTATGATTCTTGAAAGTCAAAAGATGGAACCTCCATGCCGCAAAAGTACATCAAAAAAATTCTCGATGCGCGTATCTATGATCTGGTAATCGAAACTCCGATTGATCCGGCTCCGCTGCTCTCAGGGCGATTGAAAAATCAGGTTTTGTTGAAGCGCGAAGATTTGCAGCCGGTCTTCTCGTTCAAGTTGCGTGGTGCCTATAACAAACTTCGTCAGCTGTCTGCTGAACAGCGAGCCAATGGCGTGATTGCCGCCTCTGCGGGCAATCACGCTCAGGGTTTGGCGTTAGCGGCAAAAAAGATGGGGGTGAAGGCTACTATAGTGATGCCGAAAACCACTCCGCTTATCAAGGTCGATGCGGTGCGCGCCCGGGGTGCCAAAGTGGTGCTCATCGGCGATAGCTACGATGCCGCCTCAGCTCATGCACAGAAATTGGTTGCAGAGAAGGGCATGGTCTATATCCACCCCTTTGATGACCCCGATGTAATTGCCGGGCAGGGCACTATCGGTATGGAAATCTTGCGCCAGCTGCCCGGAGCGCTCGACGTGATTTTTATCGCTGTCGGCGGCGGCGGCCTCTGCGCCGGCGTTGCAGCCTATGTTAAGTATGTGCGTCCGGATGTCAAAATCGTTGCCGTTGAAGCCGACGACAGCGCCTGTCTCGATGCTGCCATGAAAGCGGGTCGACGCGTGCGTTTAAAAGAGGTGGGTATTTTTGCTGACGGCACTGCGGTGGCGCAAATTGGCAAGGAGACATTCCGACTGCTGAAAGATCTTGTCGATGAGGTGATTACCGTCACTACTGATGAAATCTGTGCGGCAATAAAAGATGTCTACAATGACACTCGCGCAATCTGTGAGCCCTCCGGAGCCATGGGTACTGCGGGGTTAAAGAAATATGTTGAGCAGCACGGTATTGAGGGGCAAACCTTACTGTCCATTCAATGTGGAGCCAATGTAGATTTTGATCGTCTGCGCTATATTTCCGAGCGCACAGAGATCGGTGAGAAACGCGAGGCGGTATTGGCGGTCACCATCGACGAAAAACCCGGCAGTTTTAAGTCTTTTTGCAAGTCCATGCACGGGCGCAATATCTCGGAATTTAACTATCGTTTTAACGATGCCAGCCAGGCGCATATTTTTGTCGGTGCACAGGTGGCTGGAGACGATGATCGCCATAATCTGGTCGCGGAGCTTCTCGGGCAGGGTTACAGCGTTGTCGACATGACCGAGAATGAATTGGCAAAATTGCATATCCGCCATATGGTCGGAGGGCGCTCACCGCAGGTCGGTGAGGAGCAGGTGTTCCGGTTTGAATTTCCCGAGCGTCCCGGCGCGTTGTTGAACTTTCTGACTCAGCTCGGTGGTGGCTTTAATATTTCGATGTTCCACTACCGCAATCACGGCTCTGCCTTTGGTCGCGTGCTGGTGGGGGTTCAGGCATCGAAAAAAGATCTCAAACAGCTCTCCGGGTTTCTCGACAATCTTGGCTATCAGTATGCCAACGAAACCGACAATCCGGCCTACCAGTTTTTCCTCGGCTCCTAAGAGCCGGGGAAAACAACCTGCTGTTTAGAGCAGGTCGGCAATCTGGCGAATTTGAATGGCTTCAATGCCGTCGCCTGCCAGTGTATCGGAAATGACGACCACACGATCTTCCGGCGAAAATTCATCGCGCTTAATCATAATTGCTGCCGCAGCCGCCAGGGTCTCATCGGAATCCTTGCCGAACTCGATCTGATAACTGAGCACATTTCGGTTTAGCACTAACTGTCGACGGGTTGAGCCACTGTTGGTAAAGGCGCAGATAATTGGTTCCTGGGGGTGGCAGTTGGTTACCCGGTTGGCCATACGGCCACGCCTTGTGGGTACAATAATTGCTTTTGCAGAAATCGATTCTGCAAGGTCGACTGCAGCTTTGGCAATATGCTGCTTGTCGCCTTCAACCAACAGATTATCCGTAAAGCGCAGGCCTCGGCTGCTCTCGGTGGAGCGGGCGATCCGGTCAAGAATTTCGACACATTTAACTGGATATTTACCGACTGTGGTCTCGCCAGAAAGCATAATCGCATCCGCTTCTTCATAGACCGCATTGGCGACATCGGTGACTTCTGCACGGGTTGGAATAGGGTTTTCGATCATTGACTCAAGCATGTGTGTGGCGACAATTGCGCGCTTGCCCATCTCTGCGCACGTGCGGATGATCCGGCGCTGTATTCGCGGCAGGACTTCCAGGGGAATCTCTACACCGAGATCCCCACGAGCCACCATCACGCCATCGGCCGCGGCAATGATTTCGACCATATTGGTAATCGCTTCCTGGTCTTCTAGTTTGGCGATTATTTTTGTGGTCTCGGCCTTGTCGCCAAGCAGTTCACGCAGTTCGTGAATATCTTCAGCCTGGCGAACAAACGAGAGAGCGATAAAGTCGACTTCCTGGGATATGCCAAACTTGATATCGCGGCGATCTTTGTCGGTGATTGCCGGCAAGTTAACACGAATGCCGGGAAGGTTGACGTGACGCTTGCTTTTTAGCAGGCCGCCGTCGATCACCTTGCACTGCATATTGCGTTCTTCCTTGCTCAGTACTTCGAGATTAATCAGCCCGTTGTCAACAGTGATAATGTCACCTATATCAACGTCGTTAATTAAATCTTCATAGTTAATGTGAATAGAGGAAGATTCGACATCCTCTGCCCCGCGGGCCACAATCGAAACTGTTTCGCCGGCATTGAGGTGCAGGTCATTGGCCATATCACCGGTGCGAATTTCCGGTCCCTGGGTATCGAGCAGTACGGCGATAGGATGGTTGAGTTTACGATTGAGTACTCTAATTGCGTCGATCACCTTGCGGTGCGAATCGTGGCTGCCATGGGACATATTCAGTCGTGCCACATTCATTCCGGCATTGGCCAGCTTCTCCAACATCTCCAGAGAATCTGTTGCTGGGCCAATGGTGCAGATTATTTTAGTCTTGCGCATATGATCTCTTTATCCGTTGCAATGTTGTCGAGGGGAATATCCCAGCTCTGGGTTGAAATATTGTCTAGTTCTTGGCATTGGTGTGCCAGACCAACGAGAGTCGGCCCTACTTTTTCACTGCAGGGTGCCAGCGTGCGATCGTAAAACCCGCCGCCCATTCCAATGCGATTGCCATTGCGATCGAATGCGACCAGCGGCACAAGGATAAGGTCGAGCTCGGATACTGGCAGGGTAGCTGCTGAGTCGAGCTTCGGTTCGGGTATCCCAAAGCGGTTTTTGTGCAGACTATCGCCTTGACGATATTGGGCGAAGTGCAGGCTGTTTCGTGTTGTAGGATCGATCACTGGCAAAAAGCAGGTCTTATTCAATTTAAAAGCCGCCGCGATGATTTGTGCCGGATCAATTTCGCCATCATTGGCCAGATACACGGCTATGCGCTCGGCGCGCAGGAAAAACTCCTCGCGACACAACCGCTGGGCTAATTGCTCCGCTGCACAGCACTGCTGGTCTTTTGTCAGGCTTCGTCGTTTTTCGCGAATAGTCTTACGGATATGATCAGGATTCATATGCAGATGGCCGCTCTGACCGGCAATGTAAGTCAGGTTTCTTAGCTTAAAAGAGTAAATCCCAAGGTGCCGCTGTCAACGTGGCCTTGAACCGAAAAGTTCAAGGTGGCTGCCCTCGCAATACATCAGGCTTTCCGACGCACGGAAGTGCACAACAGTATTGACGGAGAGTAACCGGGTAATAATTATCGGCTCAGGGACTTCTTGACTGGCGCACACCCCAGGAATCCGCAGTATATCAGAGCGATTTCAAAAAGACCCTGTAAAACGCGATAACTTGTCAGTGATATGGGCTTGTAGGTCTAGCCGTTGAGGTCGGAGAGTGCGGAGTTGAGTTTTACATTCAGTGATTGCAATAACTGCGAGGTTTCGGCATCTGCCTTAACCGCTTGTTCACTGCGAATCAGGTCGTGAGCTAGATTGAGCGCGGCCATTACGGCAATGCGTTCAACACCTATGATATGTGAGCCGCGACGAATCTCTTCCATTTTTTCGCCGAGTAGCTTGGCCGACATGATCAGAGCATCTCGCTCATTCGGTTGACAGTTAACCTGATAGTCTTTATCCAGTATGCGGATAGTGAGAGAAATAGATGACATGCTTACTCCGCGTTGAGGTTTTTCAGACGATTAATCATCGTCTCGATTTTTTGTCGTGCCATGTCGTTTTGCTCTATAAGTTTTCCGCGCTGACCGACCAGGCTGTCCTCTCTTGCTCGCAGTGCGTGGTTCTCCTGCTTTAGCTGGAGGCAGAGCTCAATCAGGTTATCCAGTTTATTTTCTAGTTCTTCGTAACCACTCATAGCTGGAGCACTTCTCAGGTTAGGCTTTCAGGCAAATTTTCTTCAGGTTTGATAACAGTCATGGCCGGCTTTTAAGCAGCTATTAAAACCCCTGCGATTCGACTGTGACTATAGGTAATGGCGCAGTTTTGGTCAATTCCTGTACGAAGTCAATGTGGCGTGCAGTGAAAATCGTACAATGTTAGGATGCACGCAGTGTAAACGAGGCAACTAAATGACATTTGAACAGCTGGAAGATCTCTTTTTTAATCTGCAAGTAAAGGCCGATCCGTCCGGGTTTCATGGCTTTCTCTGCGGCCGACTGTGTTGCGGAACCATACCGCTTGAGCAATTGATCAGCACTTCCACCGACTGGCTCGGTCTGGACGACGAGCAGGGGGAGGCAGCATCCCATCCGCTGCGCGATTTCTATGAAACTTCGTTGACCAATCTGGAAGACGTCGCCTTTCTGTTCCAGCCTATTCTGCCGGATGATGAGTTGCCATTGCATGAGCGGCTGGTTGCGGTTGGCCAATGGTGCAGCAACTATATTTCCGGGCTTGGCGATGGGATGAGTGACGGCTTTACGGTGTCGGAAGATGCTCGAGAGGCGCTGGAAGATATTGCTGCGATTGCTCAAATATCGATTGACTACGAAACCGATGATGACGGTGAACGCGATTACACTGAGCTGGTTGAGTATATTCGCATCGCCGTGCAACTTATTTTTACTGAGCTGCACCCGGACGTCAGTGCGGATGGCGGCCCGACTATTCATTGATGGGCTGGTTGTTCTCGTTGATGTGTTGGTCAATCCTGACGTCACGACGACCTAAAACTCCGTGAAACCCTGAGAGGGAATTATGATTACCGCCAATGAGTACAAGGCCCGGCGGAGGGAATTAATGTCGATGATGGCTGCCAACAGTATTGCCGTTATTACCGCCGCGCCGGAAAAAATTCGTTCCCGAGATACCCACTACCCTTACAAGCAGGCTACCAGTTTTAGTTATTTATGTGGTTTTGCCGAGCCGGAATCTGTTTTGGTTTTGCTGCCTGGTCGCGAGCAGGGCGAGTGCCTGTTGTTTTGCCGTGAGAAAGATAAGCTGCGCGAAATCTGGGACGGATATCGTTCAGGTCCGGAGGCAGCCGTGGTTGATTATTTGGTTGACGATGCTTTCCCAATTGGTGACATTGACGAGATTCTCCCCGGTGTTCTCGAAGGTCGAGAGCGTGTTTATTACGCTATAGGCAAAGACCCTGATTTTGACCGTCACCTGATGAGCTGGATCAATGATATTCGCGATCAAAAAGACCGTGGCTCTGCGCCTCCGGGCGAATTTGTCGACCTTGATCATCTGGTCAATGAAATGCGTTTGATCAAGACTGCTGCTGAGCTCAAGCTGATGCGCAAAGCTGGGGAGATTTCTGCTCGGGCCCACTGTCGTGCGATGCGGATCAGTGTGCCGGGAATATATGAATATCAGCTGCAGGCCGAAATTGAACATGAGTTTATGGTTTCTGGAGCATCGGCTCCTGCCTATACCAGTATTGTCGGTGGCGGCAAAAATGGTTGTGTCTTGCACTATATCGAGAACCGGAAAAGGGTTAATGACGGAGATCTAGTATTGATCGACGCGGGTTGTGAATATAACAATTACGCGGCGGATATTACGCGCACGTTTCCGGTTAACGGCAAGTTCAGCGCCGAACAGGCGGCGATCTACGATATTGTGCTGCAGGCGCAGAGTGAAGCTATTGCGAAAATTGTTCCCGGGGCGCCCTACAACGTCGCCAATGATGCCACGGTGGCAGTGATCACTCAGGGTTTGCGCGACCTGGGTTTGCTCGATGGTGAGGTTGCGGAACTGATCGAGACAGAGGCTTATAGAGAGTTTTATATGCACAGCTCGGGCCACTGGTTGGGCATGGATGTTCACGATGTGGGTGATTATAAGATCGAAAATCAGTGGCGCGTCTATGAGCCCGGAATGGTGGTCACAGTAGAACCTGGTATCTATATTAGTCCCGACAACACAGCAGTTGCTGAAAAGTGGCGGGGCATGGCCGTGCGAATTGAGGATGATATTGCCGTGACCAAGACCGGCCATGAAGATCTGACCAGCGGCGTGCCAAAAACGCGCGGTGATATTGAACTGTTGATGGCGAGTTAATCTGTGAACAATACTGGGCAAATACACCATCAGACAGATTATGACATCGTTATTGTCGGCGGCGGCATGGTGGGGATAAGTTTGGCCTTGTTGCTGGCAAGGCAAAATCACGCATGGAGGGTTCTTCTGCTGGAGGCCAAAGATTTTGGCAATAGCCAGCAGCCTGATTTTAGCCCGAGTTTTGATGCGCGCTCCACGGCTCTGTCGTGGAGTAGTCGCACTATTTTTCATGCAGCTGATCTCTGGTCTGAGCTGCAACCTCACTCTAGTGACATTAAAAATATCCATGTCAGTGATCGCGGCCGTGTGGGCTTGACGCGAATCAACGCGGAGGAGGTAGGAGTAGAGGCGTTGGGCTATGTCCTTGAGAATCGCTGGCTCGGTTCAGTGCTGGTTAAAAAGCTGGCTGAGACATCAGTTGAGGTGAGGGCGCCGGAGCGTGTTGCCAAAGCTGAAGTGGTTCAGTCTGGTGTGCGGATCAGTTTGGAAAACAGCGCCGATATTATCAATGCATCGTTACTCGTTATCGCCGATGGTGCCAACTCGAAAACCGCTCAGAAACTGGGCGTCCACAGCAATCATCAGCCCTATGGGCAGCAGGGCATTATTGCCAATATCGGAATTGAAAGCCCCCATAATGGCGTGGCTTACGAGCGCTTTACGGAACAGGGGCCAATGGCTATGTTGCCACTGCCAGACTGTGATGGTGGTGCCCGCTGCGCACTGGTCTGGACGCAGCCGCCCGAACGCGCCGAGCAGTTGATGGCGGCCAGTGACAGTGTGTTTTTGCAGGCACTGCAGAACAGTTTTGGCTATCGCTTGGGCAAGCTGGGAAAAGTTGGTGAGCGAACTGTATATCCGCTCGCACTCACTACCGCCAGTGAACAGGTACGTCGCAGTATCGTTGTGCTGGGGAACGCCGCACACAGTCTGCACCCGGTTGCCGGGCAGGGCTTTAATCTGTCCTTGCGCGATGTCGCAACGCTCGCCGAGGTGCTCGGCAGTGCAAGGTCGGAGTGTGAGTCTGTGCCTGAATCCTTTGCTTCCCTGGAGACCTTGGAGCGTTATCAGCAACAGCAGTTGAGGGATCAGCAGAGGACATTATTATTCAGCGATAATTTACCTAAATTGTTTTCCCAATCAGCGTCAGCGGTGGCACTGGGTCGCAACATTGGTTTGCTATTGATGGATTTGGCACCCGGCCTGCGCAGTAGCTTTGCCCTGTTTGGGATGGGCATGATCAATCGAGAGGCGCGATATGACTAGATCCCAGATGCCGATTAAAGCCCAGCATTATGATGTGATTGTGGTGGGTGCTGGAATGGTCGGTGCCGCCTTTGCCTGTCTGTTGGCTCGCTCTAATCCGGCACTGCAAATCGCTCTCCTCGAAGCGCATCAAAGTGGCGGCTTCAGCAAAGATAAATTCGATCCACGGGTTGCAGCGCTAACTGAAAAATCGCGGGCGCTTCTCGAGTGTTGTGGTGTTTGGGAACAGATCAAAGCTCAGCGCGTTAGTGCGTATCGTGCGATGCACGTTTGGGATGCAGAGGGCACTGGAGAAATTCATTTTGACTGTCGTGATGTGCAGCAGTCCAATCTGGGCCATATTGTCGAAAACTCTCTTGTTGTTGAAAGCCTGCTAGAGCAAATTGAACAGCTCGCTAATATTAACTTTATCTGCCCGGCCACTGTGAATCATTACGCCCGATCGGAGGCCCAAGTCTCCCTCGAGTTAGATACTGGCGATGTCTTGTCGACCGCATTATTGGTTGCCGCTGACGGTGGCAATTCGGCCATCCGCCAGCACTTTGAGTTTGCAACTCGCGAATGGGATTATGGGCATAGTGCGATAGTCACGACTGTGCAAAGCGAGGCTGTCCACAAGCAAACCGCATGGCAGAGATTTATGCCCAGCGGCCCTTTGGCGTTATTGCCCTTAGATAGAGAGGGCGATCAGCATTACTGCTCGCTGGTTTGGTCACAGGATTCGGTCGAGGCGGAACGCTTGATGGCTATGGATGATGAGGACTTTTGCGCCGAACTGAGCCGTGCCAGTGAAAACTGTATCGGCAAGGTAATCGCGGTTGATAAGCGGTTTGCTATTCCTCTGCGGCAGCGCCATGCGACAGACTATATCAGTCAGCGTGTGGCTCTTTTAGGCGATGCGGCACACACAATCCATCCGCTTGCCGGGCAGGGAGTCAATCTCGGTTTTGCTGATGTGGCGGCATTGGTGGAGACGCTCTCTGCGCAAGCTAAGCGTGGTAATGATCTGGGTTCGCTACTTACCCTGAGTCAGTATCAGCGCCAGCGAAAACCGGAAAATCTGGCTGTGATGGCGGCGATGGAAGGCTTTAAGCGATTGTTCGGGGCGGACAATATTGCACTGCGCTTGTTACGGAATATCGGTCTGGCCAAGGTCAACCGGCTACACCCATTAAAGAATAAAATTATTCGCCAGGTGATGGGCCTGTCCTGAACCAAAATCGCTATCTTACACCAGCTCATGTTAGCCGCGGGATCTGGTAAACCCGAGAGCTTTATTTTGGGAAGAGAGCCTTGTCTAGGAAGACAGCATTATCAGTTTAAAAGAGCCGCTTCTGGCGAGTTCTGCAACTTTCGGGAAATAGTCTCGGGCTTTCTTTTCCAGTGCGATAAAGTTATTCACTACAAACAGGGCGCGCCCATGCGGTGCCAATAATCGCTTGCTGGCACAGAGAAATTTGTCAGTCAGCTCACTCTCTATATGAAAACCCTGATGAAAGGGCGGGTTGCAGAGAATCGTATCAAAGCGATCATTGATTTGACTGCCAGCATCGCCTGCTATCACTGTTCCGCTGATCTTCAGGGCGGCAAAGTTGGCTGCGCAAGCCTGCAGCGCTGCCGCATTGTTGTCGGTGGCGAAAATTTGTTTGACGCCTTGCTGTGCTGCTGCGCAAGACAGATAGCCATAGCCGCAGCCCAGATCGAGCAGAGTTTGTGGCGGGTTAGGCATGGAAGCGAGAAAATTGCCTAGATGCAGGATAAGAAAGGCACTGCCCTGATCGATTTTGTTCCAGCCAAAAATACCCGGTTTGCTCTGCAGGGGCATATCCTCTGGCCCTTTGATAGGCCGCAAATTTGCGTAATCTTTGGCATCGAGAAGCGTTTGATTGCCTGCATGTTTGGTTATGTGGGCGACATAATAATTGCCGCGTTTGTGTGGCTGACACTTATCTGCAAACAACTGGCAAGCATGGCCAGTATAGGTTTTTACGCCATCGGTTTTTTCGCCGCTCAGGATCAGTACACCGCCCGCCTTAAGTAGTATGGATGCAGAGTTGATAACGTGATGACTGACCGCGCGCTCTTTAGAAACCCGAAACAGCACCGTATCAAAACTGGCGGGGGTTAGGTTAGAAAAATCGAAATCAGTAAATGCTGTCGGCACGCCGGCCTGCTCAGCAGCAAGCGCAATCTCATAGCGATTACTTACTAACTGCCGATCGGCCGTGCCGGAAAAAGCGACGCTGCTCCAGGCCACACCCTGCCAATTTTCGTCGGCGATAATCAGACAATGGCCTTGAAGAGTGGCCAGTTCCTGAACAAGCAGTTCAACGCTGGGGTCACTCATAATATGCTCGCCACTTCCTCTTCGGTTAGGGCTCGGTAATCACCGGGCTCAAGAAGTGGGTCGAGGACAATGCCGCCAACCTGTGTCCTATGTAGAGCTTCAACATGGTTGCCAAGCGCAGCAAACATGCGTTTAACCTGATGATATTTTCCCTCAGCAATACTTAACAGCACTGTGCGATCATCGATAATATCCATGGTAGCAGGCAGGCAGGGATGTTTTTCGCCTTCGAGCCAGACACCATTGGCGAGCTTTTGTTGATAGTCGGCGGTGATGGGAATGCCCAGCGTAACCCTATAGATTTTTTGACAGTCACTTCGTGGCGAAGTCAGGCGGTGATTCCATTGGCCATCGTCTGTCACCAGCAGCAGTCCGGTAGTGTCTATATCCAGGCGCCCGGCAATCTGCAGTTCCGCACTGCGGTGCTCATAGATCAGATCAAGGGCAGTGGTATTGTTGTTATCCTTGGTTGCAGAGACTACGCCGACCGGTTTGTTAAGCATAAAGTAACGACTTTGTGGCAGATGGATTGCCGAGCCGTCGATGCAGATCGACTCAGTGCCGCTGACTTTTTGTGCAGGGTTGGTCGCCGGCTGGTCGTCGATGGTGACATCGCCGAACTTTATGTAGCGCTTTACTTCGCTGCGTGACAGATCAGTGGCATTGCTGATGTATTTATCGAGTCTCAGCATTAGTGTGCGGGGGACTGATTATTCAGCAACCGTGCCGCATCCTTGGCGAAGTAGCTGAGAATGCCGTCGGCACCGGCGCGTTTGAATGCCAGCAGTGATTCGAGGATAACGGCATCGCGCTGTAGCCAGCCATTATCGAATGCTGCACAGTGCATCGCGTATTCGCCGCTGACCTGATAGGCGAAGGTTGGCGCTTTGAGCTCATCTTTAACGCGGCGAATAATATCCAGGTAGGGCATGCCGGGTTTAACCATAATCATATCCGCCCCTTCTTCGAGATCCAGCGCGCACTCGTGGAGAGCTTCGTCGCTATTGGCGGGATCCATCTGATAGGTCTTTTTATCACCACCTTTAATATTGCCAGCTGAACCGACTGCATCCCGAAACGGGCCATAATAGCTGGAGGCAAACTTAGCCGCGTACGCCATGATCATTGTGTTCACAAAGCCATGCTCTTCGAGTTCTTCGCGGATAACACAGATACGACCGTCCATCATATCTGATGGCGCGACAATATCGGCACCCGCCTCGGCATGAGAGAGCGCCTGTTTGGCAAGGGTTTCAACCGTAATATCGTTCAGCACATACCCGGACTGTTCATCGATAATGCCGTCCTGACCATGGGTGGTAAATGGATCCAGTGCAACATCCGTGATCACACCCAGTTCGGGTACGGCTTGTTTGATCGCTCTGACCGCCCGTTGAGCCAGCCCGTCGGGATTGAAAGCTTCCTCGGCGAGCAGTGACTTTTTGTCTTGCGGCGTAACCGGAAATAGTGCGACTGCCGGGATCCCCAGCGCCGTGACTTCGAGAGCCTCTTCCACCAGCAAGTCAATCGATAGCCGTTCGACCCCGGGCATGGAAGCAACTGCTTGACGCTGTTGGCTGCCTTCCACCACAAACAACGGCAAAATCAGGTCATTGGCGCTCAGTGCTGATTCGCGCACCAAGCGACGTGCAAAATTCGTCGCTCGGGCTCGGCGCATGCGGGTGTAGGGGTAGGATCCGCGTTGACTTGAAAAGCTCATGGATGCTCCAAAAGTAGGTGGCTTGAAACGATAAATTGTTCAGGGCGCCATAATACGAAAAATTTGCCACTCAGGTGTGACTATCTTTTCTCGAACGGCGCCTCAAATCAACGATTCGACTGCGGCGCCTAGAGAGTTTTAAATACAGCCTCGGCGGCATCCAAGGTAAATTGGATATCGTCATCGGTGTGCGCAGCCGACATAAAGCCCGCTTCATAGGACGCTGGCGCTAGATAAATACCGGCATCGAGCATGCCATGGAAAAATTTACCGAAACGTTCGGTATCGCACTGCATCACTTGCTGATAATTGATGATATGTTCTTCTTCGGTGAAGAACAGGCCCCACATGGTGCCCACGTGGTTGCTGGTCATGGCGATGCCGGCTGCTGCCGCGCGTTCGCGCAGACCTTTTACCAGCTGGTCGGTGTGAGTTACCAGCGGATCGAGAAAGCCGGGCTGAGAGACTTGATTGAGTGTGGCCAAGCCGGCTGCCATGGCAACTGGATTGCCGGAAAGAGTACCGGCCTGATAGACCGGACCCAGCGGTGCAATTTGCTGCATAATTTCACGCTTACCACCAAAGGCGCCCACCGGCATACCACCCCCGATGACTTTTCCGAGGCATATTAGATCAGGCTTTACACCGTAGTAAGCACTTGCTCCTTGGGGACCAATTCGGAATCCCGTCATTACTTCATCGATAATTAAAACAGCACCGGATTCAGTGCAAGAGTCTCGCAGAGCCTGTAAAAACCCGGGAATCGGCGGTACACAGTTCATATTGCCGACCACGGGTTCGACGATAATGCAGGCGATCTGATCGCCAATTTCGGCGAAGGTCTGTTTGACCTGCTCGATATTATTGTAGGTCAGGGTAATGGTGTGATCGGCAAGAGAGGCCGGCACGCCCGGCGAGCTGGGCACGCCAAGGGTGAGTGCGCCAGATCCGGCTTTGACCAGCAGCGAGTCAGAATGCCCGTGATAACAGCCTTCAAATTTTACAATCTTGTCGCGACCGGTATAGCCTCTCGCTAAGCGGATAGCACTCATGGTGGCTTCGGTCCCAGAATTGACCATGCGCACCATTTCCATTCCAGGAACCTGCTCGCAGACCTTGTCGGCGAGCAGAATTTCCAGCTCAGTTGGGGTGCCAAAGGTCATGGCTTTATCGAGTTGCTCACGGATAGCATCCAACACCACTGGATGGCCGTGACCAAGAATCATCGGTCCCCAAGACATGACGTAGTCGACGTAGCGTTTGCCGTCAGCGTCAAACATATAGGCACCTTGAGCACGTTCAAAAAACACCGGCGTGCCGCCCACTGCGCGGAATGCTCGAACCGGGGAGTTTACGCCACCGGGAATATGCTTTTGAGCTGCTTCGAAAAGTTGTTGTGAGCGAGGGCCGACGTGGGTCATTAGAAATTCCTGATTGATTAGTGTGTTTAAGGTGCGAACGGCTGAACCGCTATTATCCCAGAGACGCACTTTTTTTGCTGATGAATGTCTGTTCGGTAAGTCACTTGGGAGCGACTTTTAAATACGGCATGATTTGGGCGCTGGATGGCTGCTCTCAGGAAAAGGGTTTAACAACCACTAAAATGACGATGGCGATTAGAAACAGGACCGGAATCTCATTAAAAAATCGAAAGTAAATATGTGATTTTATGCTGGTGCCATCGCGCAGTTGTTTGAGGTGATAAGCGCACGCAAAGTGGTAGGCAATCAACACCACAATTAGCAGCACCTTAAGCTGAAACCATAGCTGGCTAAGGTAGTAGTCGAGCGACATGGAGGCCAGCCAGGCACCGAGTGCAACAGTGGCAATCATCGAAGGTGTGGCGATACCTCGGTAGAGTTTGCGCTCCATGACAATAAAGCGCTCGATGCTAAGACTGTCTTCAGACATGGCGTGATAGACAAACAGCCGGGGCAGATAGAACAGTGCGGCAAACCAGCAGATCACTGCAATGATATGAAAAGCCAGAACCCACTCGTACACCTGTTACCCCCTGAAAAATCGTTTTGTTGTTGCACTGTATAGCTGTTCAGGGATACAGGCGAAATGGACGGTTCGGCTAAACAGTTCAGCTAAAACAGTCCGGCCATAAATCCCACAGCTACTAAAAGATTCGGGTATTATAGACCGACAAAATATTTCTGGATAACGAAAAGAGAAGGCACGTGATTAAAGTAGGTATTGTTGGGGCAACAGGCTACACCGGAGCAGAACTGCTCAGGCTATTGGCCGTCCATCCGCAGGCGGAAGTGGTGGTGATAACCTCGCGCAGCGAACAGGGTAAGCCGGTTGCGGATCTCTATCCGAGTTTGAGAGGTATAGTCGATCTGGTGTTTTCGCTTCCCGATGTAGAGACTCTGGGGCAGTGCGATATTGTATTTTTTGCCACTCCCCATGGCGTCGCCCAGAGCATGGTTGCAGATATTCTCAATGCCGGCGTTAAGGTAATCGATCTCTCTGCCGATTTTAGGATCCGCAATGTAGCGCTGTGGGAAAGTTGGTACGGCCAGCCGCACGGTGCGCCGGAATTGATAGCTCAAGCCGTATACGGGCTGCCGGAGCTAAACCGTGAGGCCATTGCCAGTGCGACCTTAATCGCCTGCCCGGGCTGCTATCCCACCAGTGTGCAGCTGGGTTTTTTGCCGCTGCTCGAGGCGGGCTGTGTGGATACCCATGACCTGATTGCAAATTCGGCCTCGGGCGTCAGTGGTGCAGGGCGACAGGCCAGTATCAATAATTTGCATAGTGAAGTCAGCGACAGTTTTAAAGCCTACGCTGCTTCCGGACATCGTCATCACCCGGAGATTGTTCAGGGTTTGACCGACATGGTTGCTGCTACCGGCGCCACAGCAGAAGTGGTTAATCTAACCTTTGTCCCGCATCTGTTGCCGATAAACCGTGGCATTCATACAACGCTGTACGCAAATCTCACTGATCCTGGCGTGGATGTGCAGGCGTTATTTGAGACGCGCTATGCTGACGAGCCGTTCGTCGATGTCATGCCGGCAGGCAGTCACCCACAGACCAGCTCGGTTCGCGGTTCAAACTATTGCCGCATTGCCGTTCATCGCCCTAATGGTGGTACAAAAGTGGTTGTGCTGGTGGTTGAGGATAATCTCACCAAAGGAGCGTCAGGTCAGGCGATACAGTGTATGAATATTGCCTGTGGACTCCCTGAAAAGACCGGATTGGCTGCGCCAGCGCTGTTGCCCTGATGTCAGAGGTCAAGTCTATCGTTGTCTCATATCGCCCGAGGCTGGTCTACCTCGCTGTGTTTGGGCTTTGCGCACTGGTTCTGCTGGCGCTCTTTTCTGGCAAGTTCTGGGGTGACCGTTCATTCAGTCAGGAGATGCAGGAGAAGCGGCGGTTAGAGACTTTGTTTAGAGATCTGAGCAATACGGTTGCTGAGCAGCAAGAGGAACTGGGCCGACTTCGTCTGGGGTTGAAGGTAGATGAGGCGGCGCTGGAAAATAGCCGACAAGAGATGATTGTTTTGCAGCGCAGTATTTATCAGCGCGATGAAGAGTTAAAGCTTTATCGAGAGCTGCTGCGTGACAAGAATCAGCCCGATGGTTTGTCAGTGGCTGAGTTCCGTCTGAGCTCGTTAGATGATGGGCGTATCGAATATCGCTGGGTAGCCCGACAAAAGACAGTGAAGATGAAGACCCTGCAGGTACTTGCAGAATTGTCGCTATCCGGTAATCTGAATGGCGAACCAACTGACCTGTCATTTCAGGAATTGGATACAGATATTGGAGAGCTCCCGCTGCGACTGGAGTTCAAATATTTCTCGATTAATCGTGGCATTCTGACGCTGCCGGAAAACTTTGAGCCTGAGTATATAAGGGTGTTGTTACGTTATCCGTGGATGGAAAAACCACAGTTTGATCAAAAATTTGATTGGAAGGTAGAGGACTAGAATATGTTTGGCAACGGTAAAAAGACCGGGCCCGCCGGTTTGGGTGAGACGACACTAGTAGCGGCCGGGACTACCTTGACCGGTGATCTGGAATTCTCGGGTCATCTGGAAATTGAAGGGACTGTGGTTGGCAATATCACTTCGTCAGACGAAAAGTCCAGGTTGCGCATACTTAATAGTGGAACAGTGCACGGTGATATCTCCGTGGGTACATTGATCATCAACGGCAGGGTTAAAGGTAATCTGTTCGCTAAAAAGCTGATTAAACTGGCCGCCAAAGCTTTGGTCGAAGGAAATCTGAACTACAAGCTGATCGAAATTGAGAAAGGCGCTGAAGTTGCCGGCAGTTTTGTTTATCATCAGCCCGCGACAAATATCAGCCAGTTTCCGGCTGACTCGAAAGAGTACAAAAAATAGTTTTCATTGCAATTGGCCTGGGCCGCATAATCGGACCTCGGCGCCGTTTGGCTATGGATTGTAGTCAGTCGGGTTAAATAGTCTTAGCTGCTTTCAGCAGGCACGGAGAAATAATGTCAGGTATTGAAACATATATCCCTTCACCGCTAAATGTAACCGATAGTGCGGTGGCCAAAGTTCAAGCTCTAAAAGTGGAAGAGGGCAACGACGATTTAAAACTGCGTGTCTATGTGACAGGGGGTGGTTGCTCAGGGTTTCAATACGGATTCTCCTTTGAAGAGCTGCAGGCGGAAGATGACACGGCAGTGACAAGGGATAATGTTACTGTATTGATCGATTCTTTGAGTTACCAGTACCTTGTTGGGTCGACGGTAGACTATGAAGAGGGCCTGATGGGGTCGCGATTTCTGATTACCAATCCTAACGCCTCGACAACCTGTGGATGTGGAGCGTCATTTTCCATTTAAGTCTCAACACAGACCATTTAGTCTACAGTCACGCCTCGAAAAGCCTGTTATGGAAGATAGTGCGCGCCGAGAATGGTCTCTCTACTGGCGCCTGTGACTGCGGGTAGGTTGCCCGGCAAGCCCTTAATATGTTGATGTGCCAGCCAAGCAAATGCGCAGGCTTCAACCCAGGTCGGGTCCATACCCAGAGTGCCAGTTGAGGCAACTGGGGTAACGCCCAGATTTAGTCTTAACTGTGTCATCAACTGATCATTAAATACGCCGCCTCCGCAAACATAGACTTCATCGATTTGCTCTTGCAGAGCTTTGACTGCGTCTGCAAGAGATACTGCAGTAAAGCAGACCAGAGTCGCCTGAATGTCTTCCGCTGCCAATGTGTGGCCGGTTAGCTGCTGCGCCAGCCAGTCTGGATTAAAGGTTTCCCGGCCGGTGCTTTTCGGTGCCGATTGGCTGATAAAAGGATGCCCCAGAAATTGCTTTAGGAGTGTGGCGTCAGGCTCTCCACTCGCGGCCCAATCGCCCCTGTCGTCAAAGGCCTGGCCGGTATGTTTGGCACACCAGGCGTCCAGTAGAAGATTGCCTGGACCAGTATCAAAGCCATAGCAACGGCCGTTTTTTGGCAACACGGTAATATTCGAAACGCCGCCGATATTGGCGATAACACGACTTTTCTCCGTACTTGCGAACAGGGTGCGGTGGAAAGCGGGAACCAGTGGCGCACCGTGTCCGCCGAGCGCCATATCTTTGCGTCTAAAATCCGCAATCACGTTACAGCCCGTTCGCGCAGCAATGATATTGGCGTCGCCAATTTGCTGCGTAAATGCAAAGGCACCCGCTGCTGGGGGTATATGCCGGACGGTCTGCCCGTGGCAGCCAATGGCGGCCACCTGCGATGGCGCGATATCCTCTGCTGTCATTAATGCCAGGGCAGCCTCAGCAAATAGCTCGCCGAGCACACTGTCGGTTTCGCCGAGCAATTGCAGATTGTCCTTGCCTGGCTGGCAGAGATCGACGATCTGCTGTTTTAGCGGCTCCGGAATGCTGTGTGAATGGGTGCCTAGCAATTGCACTTTGCCATCATAAAACGTTATTGCTGCAGCATCGACACTGTCAATGCTGGTGCCGGACATGAGTCCAATATAGATTTCCTGGTTCGACATCAGAAAAGCCTAGTTGGCACTGGTGGATCCTGCCTGATTGGCGGCCCGAGCCCCGTTGAGTGCAAATTCAGCGGGCGCTTGATTTTGCGCAAGCTGAGTCAATACAGGTGCGGTAGCCAATTTAAAGGCGGCTAGTTCGCTCTTCGATATTGGGTCAGCCTGTGGCAGTTTTACCGTGCGCGGATTGCGGTGTACGCCATTGACCAGAAATTCATAGTGCAGATGCGGTGCTTCGGCGAGACCTGTCGCGCCGACATAACCTATGATATCCCCCTGCTTAACGCGCTTGCCACGGCTTATGGCGCGTTTGGACATGTGCAGGTATTTGGTGACAATATTGTTGCCGTGTTGAATAAATACGTACTTGCCATTGTACTTGTTATGGCTCGACGCGATTATTTTGCCGTCTCCAGCTGCCTTGATAGGAGTGCCGGTCGATGCGCGGTAGTCAATGCCACGGTGGGCTTTCCAGCGTTTCAGAATCGGGTGGAAGCGCTTGGGCTTAAAGCTGGAACTTACATACATAAAATCCAGGGGCGCGCGCAAAAATGCCTTGCGCATACTCAGTCCGTCGGGCGTGTAATAGCTGCTGTTGCCAGTGCTGTCAGTATAGCGGACAGCCTGATAGATTTTGCCGCGGTTAGTAAATGACGCGGCAGCAATATTACCCACACCAAGTTTCTCACCGTTGAGGTATTTCTCTTCATACAAAATAGAGAAGGAGTCTCCCTCGCGGATATCAAAGACAAAATCAATATCCCAGGCAAAGATATTGGCCAGCTCCATAATCAGTTTGTCCGGCAGATTGGCTTGCTGTGCAGAGAGATAGAGCGAGTCATCAATGGTGCCTTCGCGGTAAGTCAGTAGCGTATCGGGTATCAGTTCCACTAGCTTGGAGCTGTAGCTATCGCCGTCGCGACTATATATGCGGCTCAGCAAGACTGACTGGATATAATGCAGCTGCTCAAGCTCGTTGGCAGCGTTTAGACCGAAACGAAAGGACTCTCCGGGGAATAGATTGCGCAGTAACTTGCCATCTTTGGATGAGCTGATTTTATAGACATCCGCTGCGGTGAGTTTAGCTCGACTGAAAATTGTTGAAAGGCTGTCGCCAGCGCCTACGGTCTGTTCGATCCAGCGCAGTGGCGGATCAAGCTCTTCACTGGCCAACTCTTGAGTGGGCAGATCAACGGGTAAGGTGATTTTTACGGCCAGCTGTTTCTTTGCCTCGGCATCTGTCGCGGGATAAATTATTAAACCCACCAGACAGGCAGCGACCACCGAAGCCGCAAGAAGATGGCGCCGCGGAAAGACGTTCAGCAGGATATGCAAAAAATGCTCAGCCTTCTGTTTTATCTGTCTTGTGATGTCGGTCATAAGCGGTCAGGTTGGCGAATTGTGCCAAGTTTAGCTTAATCAATTGAGGAGTTACAGAGAGCTATGCACGCTTTACGCCTCTTCGGATTGTGCCTCTGCCATCAGATTCGAGTAGCAGAGGGCCGAGAAGATCTTGTATTTGCCCCGCCAATGTGTAGAGTTGGCGCTCCAAATTAGATACCAGTGAAATCCGTTGCAATGAATCAAAGTGGCAGTCAGTTAGTCAATCAATTGCGCCAGCGTGGCCTGGTCGCGCAGGTCTCAGCAGATAGTGAGTTGGAAAGTCATCTGGATCAGTCGCGCACGCTCTATTGTGGCTTTGATCCCACTGCGGACAGTTTGCATCTGGGGCACTTAGTACCGCTGCTAGTACTCAAGCGATTCCAGCAGGCGGGGCATACCCCGATTGCTCTGGTTGGGGGTGCGACCGGTATGATTGGAGATCCCAGCTTTAAGGCAGCTGAGCGTAAACTCAACACCCCCGAAATTATTTCCGGCTGGGCAGACAAGATTAAAGGTCAGGTCAGTCAATTTATCGATTTTGACTGTGGTCAGAATTCCGCACTGGTCGTAAACAATCTCGATTGGACCGCGCAGATGTCTGCATTGGAGTTTTTGCGTGATGTGGGCAAGCACTTCTCGGTCAATAACATGATTAATAAAGAGTCGGTGAAGCTCCGCCTAGAGCGAGAAGGTGCAGGAATTTCATTTACCGAGTTCTCCTACTCCTTACTGCAGGGGATGGATTTTGCTGAGTTGAATCGCCGTCATGACTGCACAGTGCAAATAGGTGGCAGCGACCAGTGGGGCAATATAGTAGGCGGCATCGATCTGGCGCGGAGGCAAAATCAGGCGCAGTGCTTTGCGTTGACAGTCCCTCTAATTACCAAGGCTGATGGTACCAAATTTGGCAAGACTGAAGCTGGTGCGGTTTGGCTCGATCCATCAAAAACATCACCACTAGCCTTTTATCAGTTCTGGCTCAACTCCGCTGATGCCGATGTCTACAAATTCTTGCGCTACTTCACCTTCCTGCCGCTCGAAGAGATTGACTCAATTGAGGCGGCGGATCTCGAAGCCCAAGGTCGGCCTCAGGCGCAAGCAGTATTGGCGCGAGAGGCTACTCGGTTGGTGCATGGTGAGGAAGGGCTGGCAGCTGCGTTGCGGATTACCGAGGCGCTGTTTAGTGGGGATCCCAATCAATTGCCAGAATCTGATTTTGAACAGCTTCGTCTTGATGGTATGCCGTCTTCGGAATTGTCGCTTACCGATGTCAGCGGCAAGCCTCTCACTAGCTTGTTAGTTGAATGCGGTATGGCCAAGGCTGGGCGCGAAATAAAAGATGCGTTGGGGCGGAATTCAGTATTTATAAATGGTCGGCCACAGGGTGCTCAAGACAACATGCGATCGGAGGAGATATTTGACGTCCGTCATGCGCTGTTTGGCCGCTTCTTTTTGGTTCGACTGGGCAAGAAAAAATACCACCTGTTTGAATCTGTTGAGTGACCTCTCCGAGCGCTTAAGCTCAGTACAAAAAATAAAACCAAATACTTGTTGACAGTCTGCAGCCGGTCTGTAGAATGCGCGCTCCCAACAGGGTGAGCCACTTAGGAAAAAGCGGCAAAAATAGCAGGAATAAACGCATGACATTTATTTTTAGTTATTGGTTGACAAGTAGGTTTACGGCGCTAGAATGCGCGCTCCCAACGAGACCGCCGAGAGGCAAATTTGAAGGGTCGTTAACCGAGTGATTATTAGTAGTTTTATTTCACTCAAGCTGTTGACAAAGGGGCTGCGATCTATAGAATACGCGTCCCGCTCCGAGGAGCGAACTGTTCTTTAAAAATTTAATCAAGCAATGCGTGTGGGTACTTGCTAATTGATGTTGGATTATTAAACATTATAAGCAAGTAACTCATCGATTCATTTATGAATGTGGTAAGCGTACAGTTTATAAAACTGAGATTTTGAATGGTATAAGCAAGTTTTGCGTAACCATTCCCTCTCCTTAATTGGTGAGGTTAAACGATTAAACTGAAGAGTTTGATCATGGCTCAGATTGAACGCTGGCGGCAGGCCTAACACATGCAAGTCGAGCGCGAAATCCCTTCGGGGTGAGTAGAGCGGCGGACGGGTGAGTAATGCTTGGGAATCTGCCCAATAGTGGGGGACAACGTGTGGAAACGCACGCTAATACCGCATACGTCCTACGGGAGAAAGCAGGGGATCTTCGGACCTTGCGCTATTGGATGAGCCCAAGTCGGATTAGCTAGTTGGTGGGGTAATGGCTCACCAAGGCGACGATCCGTAGCTGGTCTGAGAGGATGATCAGCCACACTGGGACTGAGACACGGCCCAGACTCCTACGGGAGGCAGCAGTGGGGAATATTGGACAATGGGCGAAAGCCTGATCCAGCCATGCCGCGTGTGTGAAGAAGGCTCTAGGGTTGTAAAGCACTTTCAGTAGGGAGGAACGGTTGTTGATTAATACTCAACAATTTTGACGTTACCTACAGAAGAAGCACCGGCAAACTCCGTGCCAGCAGCCGCGGTAATACGGAGGGTGCGAGCGTTAATCGGAATTACTGGGCGTAAAGCGCGCGTAGGTGGTTTGATAAGCTAGCTGTGAAAGCCCCGGGCTCAACCTGGGAACTGCAGTTAGAACTGTCTGACTAGAGTACAGTAGAGGGTGGCGGAATTTCCTGTGTAGCGGTGAAATGCGTAGATATAGGAAGGAACATCAGTGGCGAAGGCGGCCACCTGGACTGATACTGACACTGAGGTGCGAAAGCGTGGGGAGCAAACAGGATTAGATACCCTGGTAGTCCACGCCGTAAACGATGTCTACTAGCCGTTGGGAGACTTGATCTCTTAGTGGCGCAGTTAACGCGATAAGTAGACCGCCTGGGGAGTACGGCCGCAAGGTTAAAACTCAAATGAATTGACGGGGGCCCGCACAAGCGGTGGAGCATGTGGTTTAATTCGACGCAACGCGAAGAACCTTACCAGGTCTTGACATCCTGCGAACTTTCTAGAGATAGATTGGTGCCTTCGGGAACGCAGTGACAGGTGCTGCATGGCTGTCGTCAGCTCGTGTCGTGAGATGTTGGGTTAAGTCCCGTAACGAGCGCAACCCTTGTCCTTAGTTGCCAGCACGTAATGGTGGGAACTCTAAGGAGACTGCCGGTGACAAACCGGAGGAAGGTGGGGACGACGTCAAGTCATCATGGCCCTTACGACCTGGGCTACACACGTGCTACAATGGCCAGTACAGAGGGCTGCAAACCCGCGAGGGGGAGCCAATCTCACAAAGCTGGTCGTAGTCCGGATCGCAGTCTGCAACTCGACTGCGTGAAGTTGGAATCGCTAGTAATCGTGAATCAGAATGTCACGGTGAATACGTTCCCGGGCCTTGTACACACCGCCCGTCACACCATGGGAGTGGGTTGCAAAAGAAGTAGCTAGGCTAACCTTCGGGAGGCCGGTTACCACTTTGTGATTCATGACTGGGGTGAAGTCGTAACAAGGTAGCCCTAGGGGAACCTGGGGCTGGATCACCTCCTTAAACGAAAATCCTTTCGGTTAGTAAGTGCTCACACGCATTGTTTGATTAAAATATGGCTAGCAGTGAATTATGGTATGCCGATCGGGCTGCTACGACCCCGTCGGGAAAGAATTGGGTCTGTAGCTCAGTTGGTTAGAGCGCACCCCTGATAAGGGTGAGGTCGGTGGTTCAAATCCACCCAGACCCACCAATTTTTTTGTTAAATTGGGGCTATAGCTCAGCTGGGAGAGCGCCTGCCTTGCACGCAGGAGGTCAGCGGTTCGATCCCGCTTAGCTCCACCAATTCACTGTTCCAAGAAGTTAGCGATAAATAGTTAAATTACTGTTTATCACTGGCTTTTTTTGTGCCAGTTGCTCTTTAAAAAGATGGTTGTTAAATATTGTAAATTTTTTCAAGGCCAGATTGTGTTTTATATGAATCTGTCCGGCGAGAAATTGTTACTTAGTACTATGTAAATAGTACGTCGCAACAATGAAAAATCTTGCACGCTTGTGCTATATGGTCAAGCGAGTAAGCGCATACGGTGAATGCCTTGGCAGTTGGAGGCGATGAAGGACGTAGGAGCCTGCGATAAGGTACGGGGAGGTGGCAAACACCCTTTGATCCGTACATTTCCGAATGGGGAAACCCACCTATCATAAGATAGGTATCATGCACTGAATTCATAGGTGCATGAAGCGAACCCGGAGAACTGAAACATCTAAGTACCCGGAGGAAAAGAAATCAACCGAGATTCCCTAAGTAGCGGCGAGCGAACGGGGAGCAGCCTGCAAGTGATAGCAGAAGTGTTAGTGGAACAGTCTGGAAAGTCTGGCAATAGAGGGTGATAGCCCCGTACACGAAAACTCATCTGTGATACTAAGCTTGCGAAAAGTAGGTCGGGACACGTGTTATCTTGACTGAACATGGGGGGACCATCCTCCAAGGCTAAATACTACCAACTGACCGATAGTGAACTAGTACCGTGAGGGAAAGGCGAAAAGAACCCCTGTTAGGGGAGTGAAATAGATCCTGAAACCGTATGCGTACAAGCAGTAGGAGCAGACTTGTTCTGTGACTGCGTACCTTTTGTATAATGGGTCAGCGACTTATTTTCAGTGGCAAGGTTAACCGTATAGGGGAGCCGTAGGGAAACCGAGTCTTAATAGGGCGTCTTAGTCGCTGGGAATAGACCCGAAACCGGGCGATCTATCCATGGCCAGGTTGAAGGTGCCGTAACAGGCACTGGAGGACCGAACCCACTAATGTTGAAAAATTAGGGGATGAGCTGTGGATCGGAGTGAAAGGCTAATCAAGCCCGGAGATAGCTGGTTCTCCTCGAAAGCTATTTAGGTAGCGCCTCATGTATCACCACCGGGGGTAGAGCACTGTTTCGGCTAGGGGGTCATACCGACTTACCAACCCGATGCAAACTCCGAATACCGGTGAGTGCAATCATGGGAGACACACGGCGGGTGCTAACGTTCGTCGTGGAGAGGGAAACAACCCAGACCGCCAGCTAAGGTCCCAAATCTCAGTTAAGTGGGAAACGATGTGGGAAGGCTCAGACAGCTAGGAGGTTGGCTTAGAAGCAGCCATCCTTTAAAGAAAGCGTAATAGCTCACTAGTCGAGTCGGCCTGCGCGGAAGATGTAACGGGGCTAAACTGAGAACCGAAGCTGCGGATGCATACTTGTATGCATGGTAGAGGAGCGTTCTGTAAGCCGTTGAAGGTGTGTCGTAAGGCATGCTGGAGGTATCAGAAGTGCGAATGCTGACGTGAGTAACGATAAAGCGGGTGAAAAACCCGCTCGCCGGAAGATCAAGGTTTCCTGTCCAACGCTAATCGGGACAGGGTTAGTCGGCACCTAAGGCGAGGCCGAAAGGCGTAGTCGATGGAAAACAGGTTAATATTCCTGTACCTCTTTATACTGCGATGGGGGGACGGAGAAGGCTAGGTGATCAGGGCGTTGGTTGTCCCTGTTTAAGCTTGTAGGGAGATCTCTTAGGTAAATCCGGGAGATCAATCCTGAGGAGTGATAACGAGCTCAATTGCGAGCGAAGTCATTGATGCCATGCTTCCAAGAAAAGCCTCTAAGCTTCAGGTATAAAGAGACCGTACTCTAAACCGACACAGGTGATCAGGTAGAGAATACCAAGGCGCTTGAGAGAACTATGGTGAAGGAACTAGGCAAAATGGTGCCGTAACTTCGGGAGAAGGCACGCCGCTGATGGTGATCGGACTTGCTCCGTAAGCTGTTGGTGGCCGCAGAGACCAGGCCCCTGCGACTGTTTATCTAAAACACAGCACTCTGCAAACTCGTAAGAGGAAGTATAGGGTGTGACGCCTGCCCGGTGCCGGAAGGTTAATTGATGGGGTTAGCTTCGGCGAAGCTCTTGATCGAAGCCCCGGTAAACGGCGGCCGTAACTATAACGGTCCTAAGGTAGCGAAATTCCTTGTCGGGTAAGTTCCGACCTGCACGAATGGCGTAACGACGGGGGCGCTGTCTCCACCATAGACTCAGTGAAATCGAAATCGCGGTGAAGATGCCGTGTTCCCGCGGCTAGACGGAAAGACCCCGTGAACCTTTACTATAGCTTGGCACTGAACTTTGAACCTATTTGTGTAGGATAGGTGGGAGGCTTTGAAGCGTGATCGCTAGATTGCGTGGAGCCATCCTTGAAATACCACCCTGGTATGTTTGAGGTTCTAACTCTGACCCGTTATCCGGGTCGAGGACAGTGTCTGGTGGGTAGTTTGACTGGGGCGGTCTCCTCCCAAAGAGTAACGGAGGAGCGCGAAGGTACACTCAGCATGGTCGGAAATCATGCTATGAGCGCAAAGGTAGAAGTGTGCTTGACTGCGAGACTGACACGTCGAGCAGGTACGAAAGTAGGTCTTAGTGATCCGGTGGTTCTGTATGGAAGGGCCATCGCTCAACGGATAAAAGGTACTCCGGGGATAACAGGCTGATACCGCCCAAGAGTTCATATCGACGGCGGTGTTTGGCACCTCGATGTCGGCTCATCACATCCTGGGGCTGGAGCTGGTCCCAAGGGTATGGCTGTTCGCCATTTAAAGTGGTACGCGAGCTGGGTTCAGAACGTCGTGAGACAGTTCGGTCCCTATCTGCCGTGGGCGTTGGAAAATTGAGGAGAGCTGCTCCTAGTACGAGAGGACCGGAGTGGACGAACCCCTGGTGTTTGGGTTGTCATGCCAATGGCATTGCCCAGTAGCTACGTTCGGACAGGATAACCGCTGAAAGCATCTAAGCGGGAAGCCCCCTCCAAGATTAATTTTCCCTGGGAGTTTAACTTCCCTAAAGGGCCGTTCAAGACTAGGACGTTGATAGGTTGGGTGTGGAAGCGCTGTGAGGCGTTGAGCTAACCAATACTAATTGCCCGTGAGGCTTGACCATATAATGCAAGCGAGATCCGGATGGATATGTATTCAATACAGTCCGGCTACGAAAAAACCAATATTTGACAGCCATCGACCTAATTTGACTCTGAAGCACAATGCTTCGAGGTCATGCCAGTTTGCCTGGTGACCATAGAGAACTAGAACCACCTGATCCCATCCCGAACTCAGTAGTGAAATGGTTCATCGCCGATGGTAGTGTGGGGTTTCCCCATGTGAGAGTAGGTCATCGCCAGGCTTCTAAATAGAAAACCCCAGTACCGAAAGTACTGGGGTTTTTTTTATTTGATATTTATGGATCTGCCAAAAGGCATCGGCAAGTAGTCGATAATCAGGTAAGCTTCGCGATACTCTTTCAATGGTTATCGGTCGCTGACAAGCTTATGGACTTCCTACTTTATCTTGGCTTGGGCGCAATTGCGGGACTGATAAGCGGGCTGTTTGGTGTTGGTGGCGGCGTCGTAATCGTTCCAATCCTGATCTTTGCGTTCGATGCGCAGGGTATGTCTGCGGATGTTTCTACTCATATGGCTATCGGCACATCCCTGGCAACAATATTATTTACATCTATGACGTCAATTTACACGCACCACCAACGCGCGGCTGTGCGCTGGGATCTGGTATTCAGACTGAGTCCAGGCATTGTTGCTGGATCGATACTTGGCGGGCTGTTTGCGCTCTCTGTGGGCGGAGTGTTTCTTCAGCTAGTATTTGGCGGGTTTCTTGTTCTTATTGCATTGCAGATGCTTTTCTACAAGCCTGTTGAGCAACTACGCGGTGGGCCCTCTACTGTGATCTTGGCATTAGCGGGGACTGCTATCGGTGGCCTATCTTCGCTGCTCGGTATCGGTGGTGGCGCCTTGACAGCGCCCCTGCTGACGTTTTTTGGTGTTAGGATTCATCATGCTGTCGGCTCTGCAGCCGCAGTTGGATTTCCCATCGCCTTGGCGGCCAGCTTGCTTTATAGTTCGGCAAATAGCCCTGCAGCCAGCTTGCCTGCCTATACTCTCGGTTATATATTTCTTCCGGCTTGGTTCGGAATCATTTTGTTGAGCACACCCTGCGCTCGACTCGGCGCCTTGCTGGCACATCGCCTAGATGGCTTGGTGTTGAAAAAGTTATTTGCGCTGTTACTTTTTCTGCTTGGCGTACGCTTTATCTGGGCTAACCTGGTTTATTAATCTAACGGATGGCTGATGTGTCTGATACTCAAACAAATATTTTAAGGCTGCTCAGTGATGGGGAGTTTCACTCTGGAGAAAGCCTGGGCAAACAGTTGGGCTGCAGCCGCGCTGCGGTATGGAAACACCTTCAGAAGCTTGAAGCGGCTGGGCTCGAGCTGGATTCGGTAAAGGGGACTGGCTATCGAATTATGGGTGGGCTCGACCTGCTTGAAGAGCAAAAGCTTCGAGCTGGGTTCTCACAGGATGTGTCGAATTCGATAAGGGAGTTGCAGGTTTTTCAACACATTGACTCGACGAACAAATTTGCTCGCGAATTGGCCGAGAGGCAAGCTGCGACGGGCACGGTGATTCTAGCCGAGCAGCAAAGTGCAGGCCGCGGCCGCCGAGGTAAAGTCTGGATAAGCCCGTTTGCGGCGAATATTTACCTATCGATCATCTGGGACTTTAACGATGGCGCTCAAGCGCTTCAGGGGTTGAGCCTGGCTGTTGGCGTGGCAGTCAAGCGTGCCCTGTCAGATTACGGATTGCAGTCTGTGCAGCTCAAGTGGCCAAATGATATTTATGTCGATAATAAAAAGCTTGGCGGGATCTTGCTTGAGATGATCGGGGATCCGGTCGGGCACTGTAGTGTCATTATTGGTGTCGGTCTGAATGTGTCAATGCCAGCAAAGTCCGGCTCGCGTATCGAGCAGGAATGGACCGATATCGCCACGCTGCTAAAAGAAAACCGCCCTTCGGGTGAGCCGTTAAAAACACCTTCGAGGAATCGACTTGCGGCGGCTTTGATATCAGAAATTATCTTGTTGTTAGGTGATTTTGAGTCTCGGGGATTTGCGGCCTATTGTGACGAGTGGCAGGCGGCAGACGCTTTTTATAATCAGCAGGCTACGATCAGCACAGCGAAAGAATCGATAAATGGCGTGGTCAAAGGTGTCGATAAGGATGGCGCTCTGCGTCTGCAGCTGTCAGATGGCAGGGTTGAGCGGTTTATTGGCGGGGAGCTGAGTTTAAGGTTGGCTAAATGATTTTACAGATCGATGCGGGTAATACGCGGATCAAGTGGCGAATTATCGATGCGGGTACGACCATTGCTGATGGCCATCAGCTGACGCGCTCGTTTATTGACGGTGAGGCCTTAAGGCTCCCCATTATCTCATCCCTGAAGAAAGCGCAGCTGTGTAATGTCGCCGGCGAATCGGTTGCCGCTCTCCTTGTAGCGCAGCTGGCCGCTCAGTACAATTTGGATCTCCAACTGGCCCAGGTAAGCCAACAGGTCGGCAGCGTTATCTGTGGCTATGAACATCCTGAGAAACTTGGCGTCGACCGTTGGATGGCAATTTTAGCGGCCTCCGATGGCCGCCAAGCACCTCTGATTATTGTCGATGCCGGCAGTGCGGTCACTATTGATATGGTCGATGATCGGGGCCGTCACCGAGGAGGCTACATAGTGCCGGGCATAACGCTTATGCACGCTGCACTTTGGAAAGGAACTGACCGAGTGAAGGTTGATCAACAGCATAGTGATAGTCTCAGTATTCCCGGTATCAACACGGAACAGGCTGTCGGCAAAGGCTGTTCATTCATGTTGGTAGCCTTAATCGAGCGTTTGCTGGCGTCATATAGTGCAGACTTGGTTATTACAGGCGGCGATGGCGAGCTGCTTAATAGCCAGCTTGCAAGGCCTGGAGACTATATTCCCGACCTTGTGCTCGATGGCCTCTCGGTAGAGCAGGTATGTTTTGTATCAGGTGGTAGCCAATGAAAATAGTGGTCAGCGTGGTTGTCTTGGTTAACCTGCTTGGCTTTCTAATGATGACCAATATCCCGCCTCAACCCGACGTGAACCCTGGGTCCTCCGAACTGCAGCCCCCGGATCATCTCAGCAAACTGCGACTATTGTCAGAGCTGTCTCCGCGCGAGCGAGAGGCACCAGATGTCCTGCCAGAGTCAAAGCCTGACTCTTCCGGAACACTCGAATCTACGCAATGTTTTTTTATTGGCCCATTTAGTGAGCAGATCCAGGCCCGTGATGCTCTTGTGACATTAGTGCCTGGCTTGGCTGATAATGACCAGTGGATTGTTGTATCCAAAGCTGCCGAGTTTTGGTTGAAAATACCTGCCCTTGAACGTTCAAATATTCCTCCCCAGTCTTGGGCTCAATTTGCGGCAAAAAAAAGATCCCTTGAAGACTGCATGAAGGTTGCTAATACGCCTGACTTTCACTAGAATCGCGCTCCGTTATTGAGATGCTGGCGTAGCTCAGTTGGTAGAGCAGCTGACTTGTAATCAGCCGGTCGGGGGTTCGACTCCTCTCGCCAGCTCCATTTTTCTCTCTAAGGTACTAATATTGTTGACAATATACTGCCAGACGAAGAGAATACACGGCCTTTTTTGAAGCTGCTCTGCAGGTAATATTCCTGCAGCTTGCTTGCCGTAGGGTGACTTCGAAAAGCGAAACTGGAAACGCAGTAGAAAGTTTCAAGAGTTTAAGGCGGGATTCCCGAGCGGCCAAAGGGATCAGACTGTAAATCTGACGCGAAAGCTTCGGTGGTTCGAATCCACCTCCCGCCACCATAGTTTTACACAGCCCTGAACTGCACGATTCGGGGTAACAGGGATCGGCGCGACTTGAAGAGTAAGTGGGTTCAAGCGGGCATAGTTTAATGGTAGAACCTCAGCCTTCCAAGCTGATGATGCGGGTTCGATTCCCGCTGCCCGCTCCAGTTTTTGGTAAAGGTATGTGCTCATATAGCTCAGTCGGTAGAGCACTTCCTTGGTAAGGAAGAGGTCACCGGTTCAAATCCGGTTATGAGCTCCATATATTCGTAGAACGCACAGTTTCTGCGTGTGTAATAAGTAGTAATAAGAGTGGTCCTGCCAGGCCATTACGGTCAGCAGCTTGATCACATGGCAAGGCTAGGCAGTTAGATTTAAATGTAAGGGCATTAGCTGGATTAGGTTAACGGCCCGCTAATGTTCCGATTAGGAGACACTGAGATGGCAAAAGCAAAATTTGAAAGAAACAAGCCGCACGTGAACGTAGGCACCATTGGGCACGTAGACCATGGTAAAACGACACTGACAGCGGCGATGACCCGGGTTTGTTCAGAA
>Ga0181557_1000055_pt1 | contig 133688 bp, 125 predicted proteins | sample 011ome_23_FD_148632 | JGI IMG/M metagenome (GOLD analysis project Ga0181557, IMG submission 148632) | Coastal salt marsh microbial communities from the Groves Creek Marsh, Skidaway Island, Georgia - 011506CT metaG (spades assembly) | ecosystem: Environmental > Aquatic > Marine > Intertidal... | reverse complement strand
TGTATCCAGCACCTCCGTCCGTGGATCCGGCAGCCGATCCCAGCGCATCCGCAAGCTCGGAGGCATCCCCGGAGGCCTCCCCGCAGGCGTCAGCTGAGGCTTCGGCGAGCCCCGACTCCTCCGCCAATGCCGCCGGCGAGGCGGCCCCGCTGATTCAGGCAGATGCCAACACCCCGGAGTTCCAGGAGCAGGTCGCAGCACTCGACTGCACCAACCCACTCAACTACACCGGTGGTCGACCGGACGATCCGCAGAAGTGGCTCGGAACCTGTGACGTCACCGGCGCTGCGAAGTACAACCTCGAGCCTGCCTTCATTCAGGGCACGAACGTGACGAACGCGAACGCCGTGCTGCCCCAGGGTGGAGTCGGCTGGATCGTGTCCTTGGACTTCGACGGTGATGGCGCCAAGGCCCTCGCCGAGGCATCCACCACCCTCAGTGCCCTGCCCGAGTGCGGCATCGCCGGGGCGAACCCGTGTAACGCGTTCGCAATCGTGCTCGATGGTGTGGTCACATCGGCTCCGCGGTTCAACGAGCCAATCCTCGGCGGATCGGCTCAGATCGAGGGCAACTTCACTGCTGAAGAGGCTCGCGACCTGGCCAATATCCTGAAGTACGGCGCTCTGCCGGTCACTCTGGAGCCCGTTGACATCACGACCGTCTCACCGACAGTCGGCAACGACCAGCTCCGTGCCGGCATCATTGCTGGACTTCTCGGCCTGCTCCTGGTGGGGATCTACCTGCTCGTCTACTACCGAGCACTGGGCGTGGTCGCGGTTCTCTCGCTTGCTGTCGCGGGCGTGATCTTGTACCTGACCATCGTCGTCCTGAGCAAGGCCATCGGGCTCACTCTGACCTTGGCGGGTGTCGCGGGAGCGATCGTCGCCATCGGTATCACCGCCGACTCCTTCATCGTCTACTTCGAACGCATCAGGGACGAGATTCGCGAGGGCCGGTCACTGCGGCAGGCGTGCGACTCCGGATGGATCAGGGCACGTCGAACCCTGTTGGCCGCGGACTTCGTCTCCTTGCTGGCTGCTGCCGTTCTGTACTTCCTGTCGGTCGGAAGCGTTCGCGGTTTCGCCTTCATCCTCGGCCTCACCACCCTCATCGACGTGCTCGTGGCCTTCTGGTTCACGCATCCGCTCGTGGTCCTCATGGGGCGCTCCTCCTGGATGCAGAAGGGCTCGAAGTGGACCGGCCTGGACTCCGGTCGTCTTGGGGGAGCGAGCGTTGCAGGCAGGCGTGGGGGCAGGTCCCGACGGTCATCGGCTGAGACGTCCCCATCGGACTCCTCGACCAAGGAGGTGTCAGCATGAGCAGGATCGGCAACCTCGGTCACCGTCTCTACGCAGGCGAGGTCTCGTACGACTTCGTCGAGCGCCGCAAGCGCTGGTATGCGATCTCCGCGATCATCTTGCTGCTGGCGGTCGGAGCCCTGCTGTTCCGCGGGCTCAACTTCGGCATCGAATTCCGGGGAGGGGCGGATTTCTCCCTGCCCAACGCGACCTGCTCGGTCGAGGATGCCCGCACGACTGCTGAGGAGGCGACGGGCGCGCAGGTCATCGTCACGGAGACAGCCAGCGGCACGGTTCGCGTGCAAACAGAGGAGCTCACGGCGGCCGCGAGCTCTCAGATTGCTGGCACTCTGGCCGAGGCGTGTGGGATTCCCAAGGGCGAGGTCAAGGTCCAGGTCGTGGGGCCGACCTGGGGCGAGGAGATCTCCAAGAAGGCACTGCAGGGGCTGGTCATCTTCCTGCTGCTCGTGACGATCTTCCTTTCGATCTACTTCGAATGGCGCATGGCGCTCAGCGCGCTCGTTGCCTTGGCCCACGATCTAGTCATCACGGTCGGCATCTATTCGCTGACCGGGCTCGAGGTCACCCCGGCCACGGTCATCGGCCTGCTGACGATTCTGGGCTACTCGCTCTATGACACGGTGGTCGTGTTCGACAAGGTCAAGGAGAACACCCGCGGTGTGACCGGCCAGTCGATCATGACCTACTCGGAGTCCGCCAACCTCGCGGTCAACCAGACCCTGGTGCGGTCGATCAACACCTCGGTCGTCGCACTGCTCCCCGTGCTCGCGATCATCATCGTCGGAGCCGGGCTCCTGGGAGCGGGAACCCTGCTCGATCTGGCGGTCGTCCTGGCCATCGGCATGGCGGCGGGCACCTACTCGTCCATCTTCATCGCCACGCCGTTCCTGGTTGACCTGAAGGAGCGTCAGCCGGAGATGAAGGCCCTGAAGGCTCGGGTCCTCGCACGACGCAAGCAGGGGCGCTCCGCTGCCGGAGCGGCTGTAGGCACTGAATCCGCGTCCGACGACGATGCAGGTGTCGAAGCAGATGCCAGCATCGGCCGGCGTACGGAGTCAGGCCCACGCCAGCAGCCCAGGCGAAAGCCCCGCTCCAAGCGCTGAGGCGGCGCATGCGGGCGACCGCGTGCGCGCACGTACACTGAGACATCAGGTATCAGCCTCGGCTGGTGATCCATCACGTCGTGCAGGAGAGGTGTTGGCCAGGGAGGAACTACTGCCCGCGGAGCCGCAGTCGTCGGCCCCGGCTATCACTGCGCCTGCAGCAGAGGGCGGCGGGTTTCGCTCCCGGTTCGCTCGACTGGCCGGTTCGCGGGGGTCGAACACTGAACTCGAACCCCTGCTGCGCACCCTCCGCAAGTACCACCCGAAGTCGGACACTCGGGTGGTGGAGCGGGCCTATGAGACCGCGGCGTACCTTCATCGAGATCAGTCCCGCCGCTCCGGGGAGCCCTACATCACGCACCCGGTGGCCGTCGCGACCATTCTCGCGGACCTGGGGATGACTGCTCCGACACTGGCTGCTGCACTACTGCACGACACCGTGGAGGACTGCGGCTACGCCCTCGATGCACTGCGCGAGGACTTCGGTGATGAGATCGCCATGCTCGTTGACGGAGTCACCAAACTCGACAAGGTGCGCTACGGCGAGGCCTCTGCGGCCGAGACTGTGCGCAAGATGGTCGTGGCCATGGCGCGCGACATTCGGGTCCTTGTCATCAAGCTCGGCGACCGCCTGCACAACATGCGCACCTTGCGGCATATGTCAGACGAGAAGCAGCAGCAGAAGGCGCGGGAGACCCTCGAGATCTACGCCCCTCTTGCTCATCGCCTCGGCATGAATGCCATCAAGTGGGAACTCGAGGATCTCGCATTCGCAACCTTGTACCCGAAGATGTACGAGGAGATCGTGCGGCTGGTCGGGCAACGGGCCCCATCGAGAGACGAGTACCTCACCAGAACGCTGGAGTCGATCGAGTCGGATCTCAAGGGCGCCCGGGTGAAGGCCACCGTCACTGGTCGACCGAAGCACTACTACTCGGTGTACCAGAAGATGATCGTGCGAGGCCGCGACTTCGCCGACATCTATGACCTTGTAGGCGTCCGCATCCTCGTTGACTCCGTTCGAGACTGCTATGCAGCCCTCGGAATCATCCACTCCAAGTGGAGTCCGGTACCTGGTCGGTTCAAGGACTTCATCGCCATGCCGAAGTTCAACATGTACCAGTCGTTGCACACGACGGTCATCGGACCGGACGGCAAGCCCGTCGAACTGCAGATCCGGACCCACGACATGCACCGCGCGGCTGAGTACGGCGTGGCGGCGCACTGGCGTTACAAGCAGGGCGCGCAGGCAAAGACCGGTCCGGACGAGTTCGCATGGTTGCGGCAACTGGTCGACTGGCAGCGTGAGATGGAGGATCCGGGCGAGTTCCTGGACTCCCTGCGCTATGACCTCGGCTCCTCTGAGGTGTTCGTGTTCACGCCCAAGGGGGATGTCATAGCCCTGCCAACGGCAGCCACTCCTGTGGACTTCGCCTACACCGTGCACACCGAGGTAGGCCATCGATGCGTCGGTGCGCGGGTGAATGGCAAGCTCGTGTCCTTGGAGTCACCGTTGGAGAACGGTGACGTCATCGAGATCTTCACCTCGAAAGCCGAGGGAGCTGGGCCAAGTCGGGATTGGCTCGACTTCGTGCAGTCGGGCCGGGCGCGTTCGAAGATCAAGGCCTGGTTCACCAAGGAGCGCCGTGAGGAGGCCATCGATCACGGCAAGGATGCGATTGTGCGCGCGATGCGCAAGCAGGGACTTCCCCTGCAGCGCATGATGACGAATCAGGCGTTGAGCACCATCGCCGCAGACCTGCACCAGCAGGACATCGAGGCGCTCTACGCTTCAGTCGGCGAGGGCCGAATCACCTCCGAGACCATCGTCAAGCGGCTGGTGGATTCGGCCGGGGGCGTGGATGGGGCGGCTGACGACACAGCGGAGACGCTTATCCCGAGCACCGTGGCCGGGCGAAGCAGGGCGTCGGGCGACGTCGGCGTTGTCGTGAAGGGCGTCGACGATGTCTGGGTCAAGCTCGCCAAGTGCTGCACGCCCGTGCCCGGTGATGAGATCGTCGGATTCGTGACTCGAGGCGCTGGGGTGTCGGTCCATCGCGCGGACTGCGTGAACGTACCCGGCCTCCAGACCGAACCCGACCGGATCGTTGACGTCGAATGGGTGGCTACCCCAAATAGCGTGTACTTGGTCAACATTCAGGTCGAGGCGCTCGATCGATCGCGACTGCTGTCGGACGTCACGCGGGCGCTGGCCGACACTCATGTGAACATCCTCAGCGCCGCAGTGACCACGACGCGGGAGCGCATAGCCATCTCTCGATTCACCTTCGAGATGGCCGATCCCAAGCACCTCGGCTCAGTCCTGAAGACGGTGCGCCAAGTCGAGGGTGTGTACGACGCCTACCGGGTGTGAGAACACCGTGCGCCTGGTGGAGGTTGAGGCAGACGATGGAACGCCCCGAACGATCAGGCGCCACCCATGAGTGCGCGCGTTGAGGCAATCTGAGCCTCGAGGTCGGCGGCCGCCGCGGCATCTCCTCGTGCCGCAGCCGCATCGCGCTTATCCTCCAGGCGCTCAAGCGCCTGTCCGAAGGCATCAGTGGCGACAGTGCCGGTGGTGGACTTCCAGGCCGCCTCATCCTGCGACCTGATGGTGTCCTCGACCTTCTTCAGACGTCCCTCAAGACGCCCCCGCTCACTGCGAGGCACATCGCCGGTCTTGTCCCAGCGGTCCTGAATGCTCCGCAGGCTCCGCTTCGCCGCCTTGAGGTCCGTCACGGGCAGCAGTGCCTCGGCCTCCACGAGCAGTGCTTCCTTGGGCGCGACGTTGATGCTCAGCTCTTCCTCCGCGGCTTCCTGAGCGGCGGTCCTCGCCGCATAGAACGCATCCTGGGCCGCCTTGAAGCGCTTCCAGAGGCGGTCCTCATCGGAACGTGAGGCGCGGGGGAGAGCCTTCCATTCGTCGAGCAGATCCCGAAGCTGCTTTGAGGTGCGCTGCCAGTCTGTCGACGAGGCCAGACCCTCGGCCCGCTCGATCAGGGCGCGCTTGCCTGCGACGGACTCCTTGCGGACGGAGTCCAACTCGCTGAAGTGCTGGCGGCGGCGCTTGTCAAAGGCTGTTCGGGAGGCGCTGATCCGCTTCCAGAGCTCCTGCTCGGAGGAACGATCGCCGCGCGGAAGAGCCTTCCACTCCTCGACGATGGCGGCGTACCTCTCGGTGGTGGACTTCCACGAGTTGGAGTCGCTCAGGGACTCGGCCTCGTCCGCGAGCGTTCGCCGGGCGGCAAGGGCTGCCTCCCGCTGCTCCGCGCGCCGTGCCCGATTGGCCTCACGAGCCGCCTCAGCCGCGGATTCCAGGGCGGTGCACTTGGCCTCGAGAGCGGGGATGTCTCCAACGAAGGATCGAGCCGCAAGGCCTTCCTTGACCTTGGCCAGCACGCCCATCGCCTGCTCGCCCGAGGCCTTGCCGTCGGCGAGACGTGCGCTGATCAGATCGATCTCGACAACCAGATCGTCATACTTGCGACCGAAGAAGGCGAGACCCTCCCGGGGATCTCCTGCCGCCCACTGGCCGACCACGACCTCGCCCTCGGGTGCCATCAGGTAGACGGTGCCGTCGGCATCGACGCGACCGAACTGCGACGGATCACTCGCGGGTGGCGTGGCCGTGGGCGCGGCGGAGGAATCGGAGCGCGTCACGCCGGCCGGCGTGGGCTGTGAGGGCGTCGGAGGACGCAGTGCCGCAGGCGTCGGAACACCGGTGTCGGCCATCAAGTTCCCGCTTTCGTCGTGCACCCGCCTGGTCGGCATGTGCGAAGTGCGCGGTCTAGCCTAACCACAGGTCGGAGTGTGGGATCAGCACTACCGCTGGACGGAGGCCGCCTCGATGACGACCGGCTGCCGTGGGGGCCCATCGGACGAACCGGTAGATGTGCCCACGGAGGCGATCTCCTGCACGATGTCCAGCCCCTCGGTGACGGTGCCCCAGATCGTGTAGGCCGATGGCAGCGTGGTGTCCTCGTAGACGATGAAGAACTGTGATCCCGATGTCCCCGGGCCGGCATTGGCCATGGCGACCGTGCCGGCGGGGTAGTTGGCCTCACCCTCAGCAGGAAGGTTCTCGTCGGGAACGGTGAAGCCGGGCCCACCGGTTCCATCGCCTGCCGGGTCACCGCACTGGAGCACATAGATGCCCTCGGTCGTCAGGCGGTGACACGCCGTGGCGTCATAGAAGCCGCTCTCGGCGAGGAAGGTCTCACTCTGCGCTGTCTGCGGCGCTCCCTCATCAAGCGCGATCACGATGTCACCGCACGTCGTGGTGAGCGTGATGGAGGTGGCTGGCTCCACGTCGCCGGGGGCCTCGAAGGTCACATTGTCCTCGCGCGTGGGGAGGGCAGGACCGCAGTTCAGAACCGAGGGCTCCTCAATGGGCTCGTCGGTGCTCGCGTCGTCGGCGAGATCGGCCGCGGCATCGCTGGTGCTATCGGCCGCGGACCCTGCGGCTGTCTCGCTGGAGTCTGCTGCCGTCACGGATTCGGTGGAGGAGAGGTTGGCGACGATCACGTAGGAGAGGGCGCCGAGGACGAGCACGGCCACGACCACGATCGCCGTGATGCGCTGACGGCGACGCTGCCGTTCGAGGGACTCCGCTCGTCGCTCCTGCTGCCGCTCATACTTGGCGCGGGCCAACTGCCGTTCTCTCTTGCTCCCGGACATGCGTATCCCTTCGGTCCTCTGAGTCGCCATCGGCCTTCTGAGTCGAGAGGAGTCTATGCACCGCGGATCCGTGGGTCCGTACACGCGGCGCCAGCCAGCAGGTGAGCCTCGGTAGGCTGAGAAGACTGTTCATGAGGAGAGGGCCTGCAGTGCTGATCGCTGGATTCCCCGCGGGTTCGTGGGCGACCAACTGCTACGTGCTGGCGGCGGGTCCCGGTGAGCCCTGTGTGATCGTCGACCCGGGCCAAGAGTCGATCGATGGTGTGCAGGAGATCCTCCGGGAGCACCGTCTCCTGCCGGCTGCGGTGCTTCTCACGCACGGACACATCGACCACGTCTGGTCGGTGGCTCCCTTGACGAGCGAATTCGAGATTCCGGCGCTGATTCACGCCGAAGACCGGTACCGCTTGGCTGATCCGGCGGGAAGCTCCTTCTCCGCGGCCCGAGACCAGTTGCTCGCCATGACGAAGAACTCCCTTGAGCTGACCGAGCCGTCAGATGTCCGAGAGTTCGGCGATCAGGAGACGGTGGAGTTCGCGGGCCTCACCCTGACCGTGCAGCATGCTCCCGGCCATACGGAGGGATCGTCGGTCTTCGTGACCGATGAGGTGATGTTCAGCGGTGATCTTCTCTTCGCCGGTTCGATTGGACGAACCGACCTTCCCGGCGGCGATCACGCACAGATGGTCGCCTCGCTCGGCCGGGTCATCATGCCCGCCGACGATGCCCTCGTCGTGCTTCCAGGACACGGACCCCAGACCACCATCGGCCAGGAGAAGGCCACGAATCCCTACCTGAGGTCTCTGGTCGAGGGCGACGTGCCCGGAGCGAACCGGAAGGGCCTGTGACATGGCGCGAACAGCACGGTTGAGTGGTTTCCCGGAGTGGCTTCCTGCCGGTCACGTGGTTCAGGCGTCCGTGGAGGACACGGCTCGTCGGGTCTTCGAGCTGCACGGATTCGCCGGGATTGAGACGCGGGCCGTCGAGCCCCTGGATCAGATGCTCCGCAAGGGAGAGATCGACAAGGAGGTGTACGTGCTTCGGCGCCTCCATGCGGACGAGCAGGATGCCGACTCCGGACTCGGCCTCCACTTCGATCTGACCGTCCCGTTCGCGAGATATGTCGTTGAGCACGCAGGCCAGCTGGAATTCCCCTTCAAGCGCTATCAGATCCAGAAGGTCTGGCGCGGCGAGCGGCCCCAGGACGGTCGCTTCCGAGAGTTCACTCAGGCCGACATCGACGTCGTTGGACGCGACCACCTTCCGTTTCACTATGAGGTCGAGATGGCGGTGACGATGGCCACCCTGCTGTCCGCACTGCCGATTCCGCCGGCGGTCATCCAGGTGAACAACCGGAAGTTGGCCGAGGGGTTCTATCGGGCCGTGGGTGCAAACGCGCCAGAGTCAGTGCTCCGGGCTATCGACAAGCTCGACAAGATCGGTCCCGAGGCAACGCACCGCCTCCTGGTGGAGCAGGCAGGGCTCTCCTCGCAGGCGGCAGACCTGTGCCTCGATCTGGCGGGAATCCGAACGGCCGATTCGTCCTTCGCGGAGCAGGTCAGTGCCCTCGGAGTCACAGGGGAGCTGCTCGATGAGGGAATCCGCGAACTGGCGGCAGTGGTCGACGGTGCGAATGCTGAGCGGCCGGGTTCGGTCGTGGCTGATCTGCGGATCGCCCGTGGTCTGGACTACTACACAGGAACCGTCTACGAGACACAGCTCATCGGCTTCGAATCGGTCGGCTCGATCGCCTCGGGCGGGCGTTACGACTCGCTGGCCACCGATGGTCGCCAGACGTACCCCGGCGTGGGCATTTCGCTGGGGGTCACACGACTGGTGTCGATTCTTCTCGGAAACGATCTGGTTGAGGTCTCCCGGCCGGTACCCAGCGCCGTGCTGGTGGCTGTCCTGGATGAGGTCTCGCGTGAGCGAAGTCAGCGCGTGGCTGCGGCGCTGCGTTCGCGAGGGATCGCCTGCGAGGTCGCGCCCTCGGCAGACAAGCTCGGCAAGCAGATCAAGTACGCAGATAAGAGGGGTGTCCCGTTCGTCTGGTTCCCCGATGTCGATGGCGACTCCGTCAAGGACATCAGAACAGGCGAGCAGACCCCCGCCGAGGCAAACACCTGGGATCCCCCCGAGGATGATCGCGCTCCACAGGTACGTTCCAGACCTGACGACCATCGCAGTACCACCGACCAGGAGGCTCTCTCGTGATCCGTTCCCGCACCGCAGGTTCGCTCAGGGCGACCGACGCAGGTGAACAGGTGACCCTGGCCGGATGGGTGGCCAGTCGCAGGGATCACGGGGGTGTGGCCTTTCTGGACCTGCGCGACTCCAGCGGCGTCGTGCAGGTCGTGGTCAGGGATGCCGATGTCGCGCACGGGCTACGCGATGAGTACTGCATCAAGGTCACCGGAGCCGTGGAGCTGCGGCCGGAGGGCAACGAGAACCCCGACCTTCCCACCGGGGCTGTCGAGGTCATGGCCGATGAACTGGAGGTGCTGTCGGAGTCGGCCCCGCTGCCGTTCCCGATCGACGACCGGCTGACGGTGGGTGAGGAGGTGCGTCTTCGCCATCGCTACCTGGATCTGCGGCGCGCATCGGCGGGCAACGCCATTCGGATGCGTTCCAAGGTGAACCAGATCTGCCGCAACGTCCTGCTCGACCGGGACTTTCTGGAGATCGAGACACCCACCCTCACACGCTCGACCCCGGAGGGAGCCAGAGACTTCCTGGTGCCGGTGCGACTGCAGCCGGGTCACTGGTACGCCCTGCCGCAGTCACCGCAGCTGTTCAAGCAGCTGCTCATGGTGGCAGGCATGGAGCGGTACTTCCAGATCGCTCGCTGCTACCGCGACGAGGACTTCCGCGGGGATCGGCAGCCGGAGTTCACCCAGCTCGACATCGAGATGTCGTTCGTCGAGCAGGCCGATGTGATCGACATCGGCGAGGCAGTTGTCAGGGCGCTGTGGCACGAGGTGCTGGGCTACGACATCGGCGAGGTTCCACACATGCCCTACGCCGAGGCGATGCGGCGATTCGGCACCGACAAGCCGGATCTGCGCTTCGGACTCGAACTGGTCGAACTCACCGCGTACTTCTCGGACACACCCTTCCGCGTCTTCCAGGCCGACTATGTGGGGGCCGTGGTCATGCCTGGCGGTGCTGACCAGCCGCGTCGTCAGTTCGATGCCTGGCAGGAGTGGGCGAAGCAGCGGGGGGCCAAGGGTCTGGCGTATGTCACCGTGGCCGAGGACGGCACCCTTGGCGGGCCCGTTGCCAAGAACCTCAGCGACGCCGAGCGCGATGGTCTGATTGCGGCGGTCGGAGCGTCACCGGGAGACGCCGTCTTCTTCGCGGCGGGTCGGCCCAGTGATGCACGTGCACTGCTGGGGGCGGCCCGATTGGAGATCGGTCATCGGCTGGAACTCATCGATGAGTCTGCATGGTCCTTCGTATGGGTCGTCGATGCTCCCATGTTCGAGGAGATCATCGAGGACGGCGCCGCTCAAGGCTGGACCGCCGTGCACCACCCCTTCACCTCGCCCACCGACGAGTGGATCGACCGTTTCGAGCAGGAGCCGGGTGCGGCCCTCGCGTGGGCCTACGACCTCGTGTGCAATGGCAACGAGATCGGCGGCGGTTCTATTCGTATCCACCGTGGTGACGTGCAACAGCGGGTGTTCTCCCTGCTGGGAATGTCCGAGGAGGAGGCGCAGGAGAAGTTCGGGTTCCTGCTGGACGCCTTCCAGTACGGTCCGCCGCCGCATGGCGGCATCGCCTATGGGCTCGATCGAATCTGCATGCTCCTGGCTGGCGCATCCTCGATCCGCGACGTCATCGCCTTCCCGAAGACGGGGGGCGGGCACGATCCGCTGACCGGTGCGCCAACCACGATCACGGCACAGCAGCGCAAGGAGGCGGGGATCGACGCCCCGGCGGCGAAGGCCGACTGACGCAATCGAGTGTTCGAGCGAGGGTCTGAGCAGACGATGCCTACGCTGACTTCATGACGCTCTTCGACGAGGGACTCGCCAGCAGCCGTGACTCGGCGCCGCTCGCGGTCCGGATGCGTCCGGCGAGCCTGGATGAGGTGGTGGGCCAGGAGCGCGCCTTGGGGCCGGGATCGCCACTGCGCACCCTGCTGACCGCCTCGGCAGATGCATCAGTGGTGTCGGTCATCCTCTGGGGTCCACCAGGGACGGGCAAGACCACGCTGGCCTCACTGTTGAGCCAGGGCACCGGGCGCACTTTTCGTGAACTCTCGGCGGTGACGGCCGGCGTACGGGATGTGCGGGCGGTGATCGAGAGTGCTCGGGATCAGCTCGCCTTCCAAGGAGTCGGAACGGTCCTGTTCATCGACGAGGTGCATCGGTTCAGCAAGTCGCAGCAGGACGCACTGCTGCCGGCGGTGGAGAACGGATGGATCACGCTGATTGCAGCCACCACGGAGAATCCCAGCTTCTCCGTGATCGCCCCGCTCATGTCGCGCAGCGTTCTCGTGCAACTGTCTGCCTTGACCGATGTGCACGTCGACCAACTGCTCCATCGGGCGGTGGTCGATCCTCGTGGGCTCGATGGTCGGGTGGACGTCGACGAGGATGCCCTTGCCCATCTCGTTCGGACCGCGAACGGCGACGCGCGAAGGGCATTGACCGGTCTCGATGCTGCAGCAGCGTCGACGTCAGAAGGCGCGGACGGACGACGACACATTGACCTTGCTGCGGCGGAGCGGGCTGTCCAGCAAGCGGCGATCATCTACGACAAGGATGGCGATCAGCACTATGACGTCATCAGCGCCTTCATCAAGAGTGTGCGCGGAAGCGATCCGGATGCCGCCCTGCACTACCTCGCCCGGATGCTCGAGGCAGGGGAGGACCCACGTTTCGTCGCTCGTCGCCTCATGATCCTTGCCAGCGAGGACGTGGGGATGGCCGAGCCCAACGTGCTTCAGACGGCGGTCGCGGCGGCTCAGGCGGTCGCGATGGTGGGGATGCCGGAGGCCAGCATCATCCTCGCCCACGCCACGGTGCACGCGTCGCTTGCTCCCAAGTCGAATGCCGTCGTGGTGGGCATCAGCGAGGCGACATCGGACGTGCGCTCCGGTGGGATCGGACGAGTGCCGATGCATCTGCGAGATGCCCACTACCCGGGGGCCGGTGCTCTGGGTCATGGGCTCGAGTACCAGTATCCGCACGACGTCCCTGAAGGAGTGGCTGCTCAGCAGTACCTTCCGGATGAACTCGTCGGACGGCAGTACTACCGACCCACTCGCCATGGAGCCGAGGCTGCCTGGTCGGACGTCGCCTTGAAGGTTGCTGGCCTGCGTCACCCCGACAATGACTCGGGTGAGCCGGAATCGCAGCAGCGGGAGGACGAGTGATCGGCCCCCATTAGGCTGGGGCACCATGCGACGGATGGTGTGGGTGGCGATCGGTGCGGCCGGTGGAATTGTGGCCTATCGACGCATCCAGCAGGCGATGGTCGATGCTCGCGAGCGCGGAGTCGTCCTCAGCGCTCAGCAGGTGGGGCTTTCCGCGGTTCAGGCGGTAAGCAGTGCGCGAGCGATCGCCATGTCTGCCGCTGCCGCAGCCGGCCAGGGGCGTTCGCAAGCTTCAGCTGGTGACGCCGCGGCCCGGGTCATCGAGCAGGCTCAGGCAGTCGTCGCCTCGGGTCAGAAGAGGGAGAAATGATGGACTCCGCCGAGATCCGCAGCAGGTTCCTGCGCTTCTTCGCCGATCGAGGTCATCAGGTGGTGCCATCGGCGTCCCTCCTTCTTGATGATCCGACACTGCTGTTCGTGAACGCTGGCATGGTGCCCTTCAAGCCGTACTTTCTCGGCGAGGCGCCGCCTCCGTACCCGCGTGCCACCAGCGTGCAGAAGGTCGTGCGCACGCTCGACATCGAGGAGGTGGGCAAGACGACGCGTCACGCCTCCTTCTTCCAGATGGCCGGCAACTTCTCGTTCGGGGACTACTTCAAGGAAGGCGCGATCCCGCTTGCGTGGGAGCTCCTCACGGCATCACAGGCCGACGGAGGCTATGGCTTCCCCGAGGATCGCCTCTGGGTCACCGTCTACGAGGACGACGATGAGGCCATCGAGATCTGGCATCGAGTGGCGGGACTTCCCTACGAGCGGATTCAACGACGTGGCCCCAAGGACAACTACTGGTCCATGGGCGTGCCCGGACCGGGTGGCCCCTGCTCGGAGATCTACTTCGACCGTGGCCCCGAGCATGGCCGTGAAGGCGGCCCGGTGGCAGATGAGGATCGGTACCTCGAGGTCTGGAATCTGGTCTTCATGCAGGACGAGCTCTCCGCGGTCCGGTCGAAGGAGGACTTCGACATTCGACAACCACTTCCCGCCAAGAACATCGACACGGGCATGGGCCTTGAGCGGATGGCGGCACTGCTGCAGGGCGTCGACAACATCTATGAGATCGACACCACACGCGGGATTCTCGATCGGGCATGTGAGCTCAGTGGGGCTCGCTACGGGTCGAGCACGAAGGATGATGTCGCGCTTCGCGTGGTGGCCGATCACGCGCGTACGTGTGTCTTCCTCATCGGCGATGGCGTCATTCCCGGCAACGAGGGGCGCGGGTACGTTCTGCGTCGACTCATGCGCCGGACGATCCGGATGATGAGGCTGCTGGGTGCGCACGAGCCTGCGATGGCGGAGCTCGTCGACTCAACGGTGCTGGCGATGGCACCCCAGTACCCCGAGCTCAACGATATGGCGGGCCGAATCCGCACGACCGCGATTGGCGAGGAGGCGGCCTTCCTCCAGACGCTGCGTACGGGAACCACGATCTTCGACACCGCGGTAGCGGAGGTTCGCTCCGGAGGCGGCAACCAGCTGCCCGGGGAGCAGGCTTTCGCGCTGCATGACACCTACGGCTTCCCGATCGATCTCACCCTGGAGATGGCCTCGGAGCAGGGACTGTCTGTTGATGAGCCGGGCTTCCGCCGACTCATGCAGCAGCAGCGCGAACGGGCCAAGGCGGACTCTCAGGCGCGCAAGGCCGGGGTATCGGCCGTGACGGCCTATCGCGACATCCTTCAAGCAGGCGGTCTCACGACCTTCACGGGCTACGACGAAGCGGTCACCGAGTCGACCGTCATCGGGATCGTGAAGGACGCCGACACGGTGCCGGCAGCGTCCGTGGGTGATCACGTGGAGATCGTCCTCGACCGATCGCCCTTCTACGCCGAGGCCGGAGGCCAGCTCGGCGATCATGGCCGTCTCCGGAGCCACGAGGGTGCCCTCGTGGACATCTATGACGTCCAGACGCCGGTGCCTGGGCTCTTCGTCCATCGCGGCGAGGTCGTCGACGGGGAACTGGTGGCCGGGGCCACGGTCGTCAGCGAGATCGACTCGCAGCGCCGCCGTGCCATCTCCCGAGCGCACACGGCCACGCACATGATTCACCGCGCGTTCCGCGAGCGGCTCGGTGACACCGCAACCCAGATGGGTTCGGAGAATGCCCCCGGTCGACTCCGGTTCGACTTTCCGAATCCGACCGCGGTGGAGGCGTCCGTGCTCTCCGAGGTCGAGCAGCACGTCAATGAGGTGCTGATCGACGATCTCGCGGTGTCGGCGCAGACCATGACCCAGGACGAGGCGCGGGCGATGGGGGCGATGGCGCTCTTCGGCGAGAAGTACGGCGACCGGGTTCGCGTGGTGTCGGTCGGCGACTGGGCGCACGAACTGTGCGGCGGCACACATGCCCAGCGATCGGGGCAGTTGGGTGTGGTCACCTTCCTGTCCGAGGGCTCCATCGGCGCCGGTGTCCGGCGAGTCGAGGCGCTCGTGGGATCGGACGCGTACCAGTTCCTGGCCCGTGAGCATCTGTTGGTCAATCGGCTCACGGAGCTCGTCAAGGCCCCCGCCGATCAGCTCGTCGAGCGGGTCGAGAAGACGATCACCGCGTTGAAGGATGCCGAGCGCGACCTGGCGAAGGTGCGCAGCGCACAGTTGGCGGCGAATCTCGATGGCATCATCGGCGAGGGTCGCGACATCGGCAGGGTCAGGCTGTGGACCTTCCGGGCGCCCGACGGCACCAGCGGCGGGGACTTGCGCGAGTTGGCCATGAAGGCCAAGGGTCGAGCACGGCCTGATCTGCCCGCGGCTCTCGTCGGCGTGGCGGTAGCGGACGGCAAGGTGAACCTCGTGACCGTCGCCTCTCCGGAGGCGATCGACATGGGCATCACGGCAGGTGACCTGCTCAAGGCTGCCGCGCCAGCCATCGGTGGTCGGGGTGGCGGCAAGCCCGAGTTCGCGCAGGGGGGCGGCACTGATCCGGAGGGCATCGACGCTGCTCTGGCGGCGGTCGAGCACGTGGTGCGCGAGCGCGCGGGAGCCTAGGAGTGCCACCCGGCGTGCGCCTGGGCATCGACGTGGGCTCGGTGCGGATAGGAGTTGCTCGCAGCGATGCGACCGGCGTCCTGGCCGTGCCGTTGGATGCCGTGCCTGCGGGAGTCGATACCTGGGGGGTGGTATCAGCTCTGGCTCGGGAGTGGAAAGCCGTCGAGATCATCGTCGGGCTTCCGCTCAGCATGGACGGAAGTGAGGGGCGCGCGGCAGTCCTGGTCCGGGAGTGGGTCGAGCAGCTGTCGGAACGAACAGACGTTCCTGTGCGTCTGGTCGATGAGCGGCTGTCCACCGTGCAGGCTCAACGTGCCTTGCATGCGGGCGGGCGCTCGACACGCCAGTCTCGGTCACTCATCGACAGCGCGTCTGCTGTCATGGTGCTGCAGTCAGTGCTTGACGCGGATGGCAGTAGCGAGTTCAACGGGGGAGGAGGAGCGGCACCGTGAGTCAACTTGCACCCCTGATGAGTTCCGGTCCGCTGCCCCCGTCCCGGCATCGAAGCAGCTGGGTCAAGTGGGTCGTCGGTCTCGTGGCCGTGGCCATCGCCGGAGGCATGATCGCTTTCTCGGCGAGCATCTTCCGTGGCGGCGCCGAGCCGGAGGAGTACACCGGTAGCGGCCAGGGCGAGGTCGTGGTCGTGGTCGCCCGCGGAGACACCCTCAGCGAGATCGCGCGGAAGCTCGAGGAGGCGGGCGTCGTCCTGTCGGCGTCGTCCTTCGTCAACGCGTCCGAGGTCGACGAACGCGCGGGAACGATCGGCCCGGGCAAGTACACCTTGCGCGAGCAAATGAGTTCCACTGAGGCGCTGGAACTGATGCTGGATCCGGCATCGCGGGCCGACAGTCGGCTAGTGCTTCCTGAAGGCCTCCGGCTGGAGCAGACGGTGGAAGCCGCATCGTTGGCTACCGGGTTGCCCGCGAAGGACTTCCAGGAGGCGCTGGCGTCTCCGGAAGATCTGGGTCTTCCGGATTGGGCCAAGGACCGTCCGGAGGGATTCATGTTCCCCGCCACCTACGACATCGCTGGCGACGAGACCGCCAGCTCTTTGCTCGCAAGCCTGGTGAAGCGTTTCAATCAGGCCAGCGCTGACGTGGGGCTCGAGGAGGGGGCAGCCGAGATCGGCCTCAAGCCGTACAAGGTCCTGATCATCGCCTCACTTCTGCAGGCGGAGGCGATCCCGGGGGATTTCGCCAAGGTGGCGCGCGTGATCTACAACCGACTCGACCAGGGAATGCCGCTGCAGTTGGACTCGACCGTGTCCTACGCGCTGGGCATCACTGACATTCAGTTGAACGAGGAGCAGTTGGGTACCTCGTCGCCTTACAACACCTACCAGAACAAGGGTCTGCCGCCTCGCCCGATCAACTCGCCCGGCGAGGCTGCTCTCGAGGCTGCCCTCAACCCGGCGAAGGGCGACTGGCTGTACTTCGTCACGGTGGATCCGCGGACTGGGGAGACCAAGTTCGCCAAGGACTACGACCGCTTCCTCGTCTACAAGAAGGAGTTCCAGGCGACCCTGGCGGAGATCGAGGCCGAGCAGGATGAATGAGCGCGACGGACGAATGTCCGGCCCGTCCGGGGTGAGGGCAGGATTGCAGGCAGCCGTCCTGGGCTCACCCATCGCCCATTCGCTTTCGCCAGCGCTGCATTTGGCGGCCTATGCAAGTCTGGGTCTGGACTGGACCTACCGTGCGATCGAGGTGACCGAGCAGGCGCTGCCGTCCTTCCTCGCCGGGCTCGATGATTCCTGGGCGGGCTTGTCGCTCACCATGCCGCTCAAGGAGTGCGTCATCCCACTGTTGACCTCGGTGGACGATGAGGCACGTCACCTCCGTTCGGTCAACACAGTCCTTCCCGCTGGTGGCGACTGGTGCGGCTCGAACACGGACGTCTACGGCATCACTGAGTCCTTGACCCGTGCTGGCGTTAGCGAGGCGCCCGTGACGGCAACGGTGCTCGGAGCCGGAGCGACTGCCCGCAGTGCGGTTGCGGCCCTGGGTCGATTGGGTGCTCAGGAAGTCGTGGTCTGCGCTCGGCGCCCTGAGGCGGCACGGGAGGTGGTCGCTCTCGGTGAGGTGCTGGGCGTCCACGTCGAGTCGGCCACTCTTGAGCCGTCCGAGAAGCTGGTCAACGCTGACGTGGTGATCAGCACGCTGCCGGGGGATGCTGGTTCCCCTTGGGCGGATATTGCGAGGACTGCACGGGGAGTCCTGCTGGATGCGTCGTACCACCCGTGGCCCACGCCTTTGGCCGGTGCATGGCAGGGCGCGGGGATAGCCAGTGGCCGCGACATGCTGCTGTGGCAAGCGGTGGAGCAGGTGCGACTCATGACTGGTCTGGAGCCAGCTCCCGCCATGATGTCCGCTGCGCTGCCTGCTTGATGCGCTTCACCGCGTGAGCTCAGAAGGTCGTTGCGAGGACGCGGAGCCTGCCGCCCATGCCGCCAGAGCGACGTTCTGGAAGGATCGCCTGCATGGTGCGCTGGTTGACTGCTGGGGAATCACATGGTCCGGCCCTCGTGACGATCGCCGAGGGCCTGCCGGCTGGCATTGAGGTGTCAAGCGAGTCGGTAGGGGTGGACCTCGCTCGTCGACGTCTGGGTGCTGGCCGCGGCGCCCGCATGAAGTTCGAGCGCGACGAGGTGCGCTTTCTCGGCGGCGTGCGGCATGGCCGGACCCTGGGCGGCCCGGTGGCCATCGAGGTGGGCAACACCGAGTGGCCTAAGTGGGAGCAGGTGATGTCTCCCGATCCCGTCGACGACGAGGTGATTGCCGAGCTGGCGCGTAATGCCCCACTCACGCGCCCCCGGCCAGGTCACGCCGATCTCGTGGGCATGCAGAAGTACGGCTTCACCGATGCTCGGCCGATTCTTGAGCGTGCCAGCGCCCGCGAGACCGCGGCCCGAGTCGCGATCGCATCGGTTGCGCGCGCCTTCCTGCGGCAGGTGGCGGGGATCGAGGTCGTCAGTCACGTCGTCCGCATCGGTGCTGCGGCCACCTCCGCCGAGTCTCGGCTGCCCGTCGCGTCGGATCAGGCGGCCATTGACGACAGCCCTGTCCGGTGTCTTGATGCCGTTTTGGCCGCAGCGATGGAAGAGGAGATCGCCTCGGCTCACCGCGACGGCGACACCCTCGGGGGAGTCGTGGAGGTCCTCGCCTACGGCCTGCCGCCGGGTCTGGGCAGCCACGTTCATTGGGATCGCCGTCTTGACGCGCGGCTCGCAGCTGCCCTCATGGGCATTCAGGCCATCAAGGGTGTCGAGGTCGGCGACGGCTTCGGGCTGGCCGCAGTGCGTGGATCGCAGGCACAGGACGAGATCATCGACGACGAGGGCCGACTCGTGCGGACGTCCGGCAAGTCCGGAGGCACCGAGGGCGGCATGTCCACAGGTGAGGCGCTGCGCGTCCGTGCTGCCATGAAGCCGATCTCCACCATCCCCAAGGCGCTGCGCACCGTTGACGTCGCCACTCGAGAGGCCGCCCCGGCGATCAACCAGCGTTCGGATGTCTGTGCTGTGCCAGCCGCGGGAATCGTCGCGGAGGCCATGGTGCTCATGGTGCTGGCTGAGGCGATTCTGGAGAAGTTCGGTGGTGACAGCGTCGACGAGGTCGCTCGCAATATCCGTGGGTACCTCGATCATCTCAGCGTCCGATGACGCAGGAGTCTGATCAGTCCGGTCCCGTGGTTGTCCTTATCGGATCGCCGGGGGCGGGCAAGTCCACTGTCGGGCGTCGCGTGGCGCAGCGCCTCGGTGTCGAATTCGCAGACTCGGACGCGTTGATCGAGCAGGAGGCCGGCATGAGCGTGGCCGACCTGTTCGTCACCGAGGGGGAGGGGGCCTTTCGGCAGCGCGAGGTGGACACCATCGCTGCAGCGCTGCGCGACCACACCGGTGTGCTCTCGCTCGGTGGGGGATCGGTGATGCGTGCCGAGACTCGCGAACTGCTGGTCGGCAGACGCATCGTCTGGCTCAAGGTCTCGCTCAGTGATGCCGCTGCTCGTGTGGGTCTGAACACCGCCCGCCCGCTGCTGCTGGGCAACGTCCGCGCCACTTTGGGAGCACTCCTGGCGGAGCGATCTCCCGTGTACGAGGACGTGGCCACCGACGTCGTTGACACCTCGGGCAGCTCATTACGGGAGGTCGTCGACGCGGTAGTCGCCGTGCTGGGCCAGCGGCCCATCCGTGAGGACGTGGGCCAGCGGCCCGTTCATGAGGAAGAGGGCTGACATGGCTTCGGACATCATCGTTCCGGTCGATGCGGAGCGGCACTACGACGTGGTTATCGGGCGTGGGCTCTTGGGTCATCTGGCGGGCATGCTGGCAGGGGCGCAGCGAGTCGCGATCATCCACCCGGGTGCCCTCACGGCATCAGCGGAGGCCATGCGCGCGGATCTTGCCGACTCCGGGTTCGAGGTCACCCTCCTGGAGATCCCCGAGGCCGAGGATGCCAAGACCGCGGAGGTGGCGGCCTTCTGCTGGTCGGTGCTGGGAACGGCCGGATTCACGCGAAGCGATGCCGTGGTCGGCCTGGGTGGTGGCGCCACCACCGATCTGGCCGGGTTCGTGGCCGCCACGTGGTTGCGCGGCATTCGGGTGGTCCAGGTCCCCACCACCCTCTTGGGCATGGTGGACGCGGCCGTCGGCGGCAAGACCGGCATCAACACGGAGGCGGGCAAGAACCTCGTCGGTGCCTTCTGGAGTCCGGCCGGCGTCATCTGCGACGTCAACGCCCTGCAGACCCTTCCGCGCAACGATCTGCTCGCCGGCATGGCTGAAGTCGCCAAGATCGGCTTTGTGCGAGACGTGAGCATCCTTGACGATCTCGAGGCCACTCCGGATGCGGCGACTGATCCCGAGGGCGACCTGCTGATGGATCTCATCCGTCGGGCCGTGGCGGTCAAGGCTGACGTCGTGAGTCGCGACTTCCTTGAGGTGTCCGCTACTGAGGGCGATGGCAGTCTCGGCCGCGAGGTGCTCAACTATGGGCACACCTTCGGACACGCCGTCGAGCGACGAGAGCGCTACCGGTGGCGTCATGGAGCTGCGGTCTCCGTCGGCATGATGTTCGTTGCGGAACTGGCCGGTCTCGGCGGTCGACTCAGCCCGGAGGAAGTTGAGCGGCATCGGCGCGTTCTCACGCTGCTGGGCCTTCCCACGACCTACGCGCCCGGTCATTGGCCCGAGCTGTCGGCCGCGATGGCGATAGACAAGAAGGCCAGGGGCTCGCTGCTGCGCTTCGTCGTCCTCAACGGAATCGGCGATCCGGGGGTGTGGGCAGGCCCTGACCCGTCCTTCCTGGCCGCGGCGTATGACGCGATTTCAGAATCAGCGGAGTAGTGTCCGCGCAATGGCACGCGTATTCGTTCTGAACGGACCCAACCTGAATCGGCTCGGTACCCGCGAGCCCGATGTCTACGGCCACGCCACGTTCGAGGACCTCGTACGCGAGTGCGTCGATGCCGGCCGTGAGTTGGGGCTCGAGGTCGAGGTCAGGCAGACGAATGACGAGTCGGAGCTGATCGGCTGGCTGCACGAGGCGCAGGACGCCGGTGCTGCCGTCGTGCTCAATCCAGCCGCCTTCACGCATTACTCCTACGCCCTGCGAGATGCCTGCGCGATCCTCGACGCTCCGTTGGTGGAGGTGCATCTGTCGAACCCGGCAGCGCGGGAGGAATTCCGGCACACGTCCGTAGTGGCGGGCGTGTCCACAGGCACCATTGCGGGCTTCGGTCTCGACAGCTACCGCCTAGCCCTGCGTGCCGTGGCGGCCCAGCTCCAGGGCTAGTCGATGTCTGAGTCGGCTGACAGGCGCGATCGCGCCCGGGTGGCATTCAGCACGTCAGGCGTCCGTGGTCCGGTGCTGGTCACATCGGCGGCGAACATTCGGTACCTGACGGGATTCAGCGGAAGCAATGCCGTGCTCCTTCTGGGAACTGAGCCTGACGAGGACCTGATCGGGACCGACGGACGCTATGCGGATCAGGTGGCCGAGGAGTCGCCTGATCTTCCGGCCGAGATCGACAGGGCCACGGTGGCCGCGGTGGCGGGCCATGTCTCGGGATCCGTCCTTGGTGTCGAGACCTCTGCGCCTCTGGCCGTGGTCGAGGGCATTCGGGCGTTGGGACTTCAGCCCATTGCAGCGCCAGACGTGGTCGAGGCTCTCCGGGCGGTCAAGGACGAGGGTGAATTGGCCCTGATCGAACGCGCATGCCAGGTGACATCGCTGGCCCTCGAGGCCTTGATCCCCGAGATCAGACCGCACGTGACCGAGCGGTACCTGGCCCGGAGACTGGAGACGCTCTTCTCCGATGGCGGGGGTGAGGACCGCGCCTTCCCGACTATCGTCGCCAGTGGGCGCAACTCGGCCATCCCGCATCACCAGCCTGACGACACTCGACTCGAGCTAGGTGACCTCGTCGTGATCGATGCCGGAGCCCGTGTGCAGGGGTATCACGCGGACATGACCCGTACCTTTGTCGTGGGCAGGAGCCCAACGGCGGAGCAGGAGGACATGCATGCGGCCGTCGAACAGGCACATGCGGCGGGAGTGGCAGCCTGCCTGCCCGGTCGGGCGGCGGACACGATCGATGCGGCAGCGCGACTCGTGTTGCGGGAGAGGGGTCTGGAGGACCGATTCACCCACGGTCTCGGTCACGGTGTCGGTCTTGAGATCCACGAGGCGCCCGCAGTGAGTTCGCGGGCCACGGGTACCATTCAGGCGAACATGACGATCACCGTCGAGCCTGGGGTCTATCTCCCCGGTCAGGGCGGGGTTCGTATCGAAGACACCCTCGTCGTCGCCGACGCAGGGCCCCGGGCGCTCACCACTGGCGGCACGGGGCTGCGCGTCGTCGGCCTGTGACTCACCGGGAGCATGGCACGTGGCCACTACCAATGACCTCAAGAACGGTCTTGTCCTGAACCTTGACGGCCAACTGTGGGCCGTCGTGGAGTTCCAGCACGTGAAGCCCGGCAAGGGTGGAGCATTCGTTCGCACCAAGCTCAAGAACGTGCTGTCGGGCAAGGTCGTCGACAAGACCTTCAACGCCGGTACCAAGGTGGAGACGGCCACGGTCGACAAGCGCGAGATGCAGTACCTGTACAAGGACGGCGAGGAGTGGGTGTTCATGGACACCCAGACTTACGACCAGATCCACGTGCCGGACGCGGTGGTGGGGGATTCCTCCAACTACCTGCTCGAGAACCAGACCGCCACCGTTGCGACGCACGAGGGTGTCGCGATCTACGTGGAGCTGCCAGCCTCCGTCGAACTCATGGTGACGTACACCGAGCCCGGGCTTCAGGGCGATCGCTCCACGGGCGGCACGAAGCCCGCGACGCTCGAGACCGGGGCCGAGATTCAGGTTCCGCTCTTCCTGGAGTCCGATACCAAGGTCAAGGTCGACACTCGGGACGGTTCGTACCTCGGTCGAATCAACGACTGACGATGTCTGCTCGCAGCAAGGCGCGCAAGCGCGCTCTGGATGTCCTGTTCGAGGCTGACGCCCGTGGCGTCGAGGCTTCCGATGTTCTTGCCGGGGTGCAGCAGCGCCGTCATGACGATGGCCAGGCGGCCATGAACGCCTACGTCACGGATCTAGTGAGCGGCGTGGGGGAGCATCAGGAGCAGATCGATGAGCTTCTGAACAGCTACTCCCTGGGCTGGTCCACCGAGCGGATGCCAGCGGTCGACCGGGCCATCCTGCGTCTGGGGGCCTTCGAGGTGCTCTGGAGCACTGAGGTCCCGGAGGCAGTGGCCATCTCCGAGGCCGTGGCGCTGGCGACCGACCTGTCCACGGACGAGTCGCCGGCCTTCGTCAATGGACTCCTCGGTCGACTATTCGAACTCAAGCCGAGCATCGTCCTGCAGGCGGGTCCGGCGGCATCCTGACCACGCCATGTGGCGTGCCCCGGGTGGGATTCGAACCCACACTGGACGGTGTTTGAGACCGCTTCCTCTGCCGGTTGGGATACCGGGGCGCCGGCGTCATGCTAGCCCGTCGGCGAAGTGCCCCTGCTCCGTGCTCCTTCGCCGTCCTCCTACTCTGTCACCATGACCGAGGACTCAGCACCCCGCACGGTGCTCGTCGCCGAGGACGAGTCCCTCATTCGTATGGATCTCGTCGAACTGCTCACCGAACTCGGCTATGAGGTGGTGGCGCAGGTCGGTGACGGACAGGCTGCGGTCGACCAGACGCGCGCGCTGCGTCCGGATGTCGTCCTGATGGATGTGGCGATGCCCGTGCGAGATGGTCTCTCTGCTGCTGAAGAGATCATGTCGAACGATTGGGCGCCCGTGGTCATGGTCACGGCCTTCAGCCAGCAGGATGTGGTGAGCCGGGCGACGGACGCCGGGGTCCTTGGATTCCTCGTCAAGCCGTTCTCCCGGGCCGATCTTGCGCCAGCCATCGAGGTCGCCCTGGCCCGATGGCAGCAGGTGAGGGCACTGGAGGAGCAGATCAGCGGGCTTCGGGAGCGCTCAGCGGCCCGCGAGGTGGTCGAGCAGGCCAAGCGGATCATCCGGGACCGGATGGGCCTCAGCGAGCCGGAGGCCTTCGCCTGGCTCCGACGGGCGGCCATGGACGGGCGCGTGACCCTGGCTGAGGTGTCCGCTCGGGTCGTTTCGGAGGGCTGACCGGTTCATTGGCCGCGCCCGAGAGCCCACCGGCTTTCAGCAAAGGTCACAGATCGGTATCGAAGGGCCAACGAAGTGCCCATGAGTTACCCACGCGTAACAAGTGTCCCCGTAGAGTGTCGGCAACGCGACGGCGTCCGGCCGTCGACTGTCCGCTCCTAAGGAGACTGCATGAAGCGCACAACGGTCCTCAAGACCGCTGCCGTGCTCGGTGTGGCCTCGCTGACCCTCGCCGCATGCGGCGGGAGCAGCGATTCCACCGAGACTGAGACTGCGGCCAGCGAGCCCGCAGCGGCGACGGAGGAAGAAGCTCCCGCCGAGCCAGAGACCATGCCCGAGGAGGAGCCCGCCGCTGCTGGCGTCCCTCTCTACCTCGTTGATGGCAACACCGGCAATGCTCTGGGCGAGAAGCTGCCCGCCGGCACCCTCGACGGTGTCAAGGGCACGATCCCGGGTGCAGAGAACACTCAGGACTTCAAGGACGCACTGCTGTCCGTGGATCCGGAACTGATCGACTTCGCCTACGCCCCCGAGTCCTACGACGCGGTCATCCTGGCAGCCCTCGCGGCAGCCAAGGCTGGCTCCGATGCGGGTGTCGACATGGCCAAGGAGCTCGTCGGCATCACCAACGGCACCGACATCTGCAACGACTACGCCGGTTGCCTCGCTCTCCTCGAGGCGGGCAAGGACATCGACTACAACGGCCGCTCCGGCGCCGTGAACTTCTGGGACGCCGGTGACCCCACCAGCGCGTCGATCGGCGTGTACACCTTCGGTCCGGACAACACGCTGTCTGACACCGTTGCCTACGCCATGGGCGACATCGTCCCCGAGGGCGACGCCAACCCGATCGATGGCAAGCCTCAGGACGGCGCCAATGACGGTGTCTTCAAGGTCGGCACGTTCCTGCCCATCACCGGCAGCCTTGCCTTCCTCGGCCCACCGGAGGTCGCCGGCGTGAAGCTCGCGATCCAGGACATCGAGACCGCGGGCGGTATCCCCGGATTCGACAAGGTCGTCCTCGAAGAGGGCGACTCGGGCGATACCTCGACCGAGACCGGTCGCCAGACCGTGAAGCGTCTGCTTCCGCTGGGCATCGACATCCTCGTGGGTGCCGCGTCCTCCGGTTCCAGCCTTCAGGTCCTCGACGAGGTCACGGGCGCTGGCGTCCTCATGATCAGCCCCGCGAACACCTCGCCGGCGCTGACCACGGCACCTGACAGTGGCCTCTACTGGCGCACCGCGCCTTCGGACGTGCTCCAGGGCGCATTCGTCGGCTCGATGATCCTGCAGGACGGCTACACCAAGGTCGCCATCATGTCCCTCCAGGACGCTTACGGTGATGGACTGAACGAGAACGTCACCAAGGCTGTCACCGAGGGCGGTGGCGAGATCGTCGCCAACGTCGTCTACGACCCGACTGCCGCTGACTTCGCCGCTGATGTGGCGCAGATCAAGGCCGCCGGCCCGGAGGCAATCGTGCTGATCGGCTTCGACGAGTCCGCTCAGATCATCCAGGAGATGGTCAAGCAGGGCATCGGCCCGAACGTCGGCTAGTTCACAGCAGTACCAACGGTGGGGGTCGTCCTTCGGGGCGGCCCCCACCGCTATTCCCACCCACCCTTACCGCCGAGAGGCAGTGAATGGTCGTCAAACACGGCCCTTGCGGGCCATTTCACGACCATTCACTGCCTCTCGGCGGTTCCAGGTAGGGGCGCAGCCGGGCGAGCATGGCGTATGGTGAGGGGCTCACCTGCGCAAATCCCCACCGCACCAGGGAGCGACCGGACCCGATCAGGGCCTCCTGACGCCGCTTCTCGGCCACCAGCACCGATACGTCGGTGTACTTGATGAGTCCGTCCACTTCCCCGATGAGTTCCCGGTCCTTCCACCACAGGTCCACCCAGTAGGTCTGCCCGTCATCGCCCTGAAGCGGCACTCCGCATTCCGGCTCGGGGAGGTTCGCCATGAGTATCTCCGCTCGAGACAGGGACTCCAGTCGGGACTCGGCAGCGGGATTTGCCCAACGGATGGCCTGCCGAACCGTGGTGACCCAGCGATGTCGCCGATACGGGGCCACGCTCGCGTCGAACGCCTGCCATGCCTCTGCACGCAGGCGTGGGTCATGCACAGCGGATCGGATGTCGCCCCCGTACGCGGCGATGTAGAGCCGCAATCCGGCGTCCATCACACCGAGGGCATCTTGGACGCTCCGTCGAGCGGCCACCTCGATGCAGGTGCGTGGAAGCGAACTGCAGGGCAGGCCGAGGACGTGATCCTTTGCCCCGAGCGGTACCTGCTGGCCATGGACGATCAGGCCCGGCTCCCGATAGGTGGTGCCGGTGCGACTGAGGTGGACGGTCAGGTGGGCATTGCGACCGGGAAGGGCCCCCGACAGGCCGCGAAGCTGGGCTGCTGACGCATGGCTGGCCCACGATCCAGGGAAGGCGATGATGGCGGCCTTGACGAGCAGGAGGTGCTGCTCCTGCGGTCCGGCGCTCTCCCACACGTCACGGGGGAGGACGACCCCTCGGCGCAGGGGGCGCAGGGCCCCGCCTGCGATAGCAGCCCGCACACGAGCTCGGCTGAGGCCGGGGACGTCGCTAGGGCGAACCGGCCCGCCGAACTCGCGAATGAGCTCGACGGTTGTCGCGATGCGCGCGGGATCTGGCACCGACACAGACTCGCCCGGGTGGAGCTAGAGGGCAAACGGCTATCCACAGGTCCCGTCGAGAGGCACCCAGTGGTCGTGAAACGCCCGTCAACGGTGGGATTTCACGACCATTCACTGCCTCTCGGCGGGAGGGGTGGGCGTGCGTGAATCAGGCCTGAGCCAGTGTGCCCAGATACAGGTGCACGACCTTGGGATCAGTGGCGAGGCTGCGTCCTGTGCCGGTGTAAGCATTTCGGCCCTGATCCAGGACGTAGCCGCGGTCAACGATCTGCAGGCAGCGCATGGCGTTCTGCTCCACCATGATGACGGTGACACCCGTGGCGTTGATCTCCTTGACGCGGACGAAGACCTCATCAGTGAGCAGGGGAGACAGGCCGGCGGATGGCTCATCCAGCAGCAGGACTGACGGATCCATCATGAGTGCCCGGCCCATGGCGACCATCTGACGTTCGCCGCCGGACAGTGAACCGGCCCGCTGCCCCTTGCGCTGGCCCAGAGCGGGGAAGAGGTCCGTGACGAAGGCGAAGCGCTCCTTGAACCGCTCGGGAGCCTGGAAGCAGCCCATCTCCAGGTTCTCCTGGATTGTCAGCGACGGAAACACGTTGTTGGTCTGCGGTACAAAACCAATCCCCATCGTGACCAGGCGATCGGCTCGAACATTCGTGATGTCATCCCCGGCGAGGGTGACAGACCCGGCGCTGACCTTGACGAGGCCGAAGAGCGCCTTCAGGAGAGTGGACTTGCCTGCACCGTTGGGACCGATGATCCCGACGAGCTCGCCCTTGTGCGCGTAGAAGTCGCAGCCGTTGAGGATATTGACGCCGGGCAGGTAGCCAGCAGTCAGATCATCGGCGACGAGCAGGGCACCGTGCGCGCCCTCCACGTGTGCCTCGCGGTCCTGGATCTCGGAGTTGCTGAGCCGGGCCGGGGCGTCATGCTGGGCGGCGTCAAGATCGAGTGCGGCCTCGCGCTCATGGGGCGTCACATACTCAGGACGGTCGCCTGGCAGCATCTCGCTCATGCGTCGTTCGCCTCCTCGGTGAAGCTCATGCCGGTGTCCGTGAGGGCCTTGTCGTGATGGCCACCAAGGTAAGCCGTGATGACTGCAGGATCGCGCATGACCTCATCCGGGGGGCCTTCGGCGATGACGGCTCCTTGCGCCATGACGATCACCCAATCGCTGATGTCGCGCACCACGTCCATGTCGTGCTCGACGAACAGGACCGTCATGCCCTCCTCGCGCAGGCCCTTGATGTGCTCCAGCAGTGACTGCGTCAGTGCTGGGTTCACGCCAGCCATCGGCTCGTCCAGCATGACCAATTCCGGATCGGTCATGAGCGCCCGCGCCATCTCCAATAGCTTGCGTTGTCCGCCGGAGAGCGACCCGGCGAAATCCGCCTGCTTGTCAATGAGCTTGAAGCGCGTCAGGAGCTCCTCCGCCTTGGCGGTGATCGCGTTCTCCTGACTGCGCCAGAGGAATCCGAAGAGGGACTGGAACATGCGTTCGCCGGTCTGACCCTTGGCGCCCAGTCGCATGTTCTCGATGACGGTCATCTTCGACAGCGCCTTCGTGAGCTGGAACGTGCGGATCATGCCCAGGCGGGCCACACGATAGGCAGACATCCCCGCCAGATCGCGACCGTCGAAGATCCAGCTGCCTGAATCCGGGCTGTCGAAGCCCGTCAGGAGGTTGAAGAAGGTCGTCTTGCCTGCACCGTTGGGGCCGACGAGAGCGGTGATCGCGCCGCGCTGGATCTCCACGTGCTTGACATCCACCGCGACAAGTCCGCCGAACGAGCGCTTGACGCCATCTACGACGAGGATCGGGTCCGGCTTGGCCGCGCCGGGCTCGCGAGGGACGTCGGCCAGGGCCTGCTCGGCGATGGCCTTGCGCGTGCCTTCAGACACCGTGCTATCGGGCATCGAGAGCCAACTCCTTTCGATCGCCGAGGATTCCCTGTGGTCGGTAGATCATCAGCAGCATGATGCCGAGGCCGACGAGCATGACGCGCAGGACTGCAGCCTGAGTTCCGTCCATCAGGGAGATGATCGGCAGGCCAGCATCGATGCCCTCGCGCAGGAACACGTCGGTGCCCTGGAACAGCGCCCAGAAGATGACGGTTCCCAGCAGCGGACCGAACACCCGCGCTGCGCCGCCGAGAATCAAGATGGCATAGGCAAAGAAGGTGGCGTCGGTCTTGAAGACGTCCGGATTGACGTTCTGTGCGCCAACGGCCGTGATGAAGCCGGCGAGCGCACCGAAGACGCCGCCGAGGACGAGCGCCTGCATCTTGTAGGCATACACGTTCTTGCCGAGGCTGCGGACTGCGTCCTCGTCCTCGCGGATGCCCTTGACCACGCGACCCCAGGGCGAGCGCACGAGCAGCCAGGTGATCAGCAGGGCGAGAGCCACCAGGCTCCAGCCGACCGTGTACGTCCACAGCTGACGGTCGTTGATGACCGCCGGCCCGATCGAGATCGCCGCGTCCTCGGAGAACGGGCTCATCTCGAAGAAGCTGTCGGCGAAGGCCTGACGACCGTCGGACCCGCCGAAGATCTCCTTGAAGGTCACCGATCGCAGGATGAGGCGGACGATCTCCGCGGCCGCGATGGTGACGATTGCGAGGTAGTCCGCTCTCAGCCGGAGTGTCGGGATGCCCAAGATGAGCGCGAGGATGATGGCCGCGAGGATGCCGATCGGCACACCGACCCAGAAGCTCCACCCGAACGTCACGACGACGACGGCGACGGAATAGCCGCCGACGGCCATGAAGGCGGCTTGTCCGAAGTTCAGCAGACCGGTGTAGCCGAACTGGATGTTGATGCCGATGGCGGCGAGGCCGAAGACGATGGCCTGCAGGCCGAAGGCCGACGTGACCATGACGGCGAGAATGTAGGACCAGTCAATGGATTCCATGGTGTCTTGCCTCCTAACCCACGCGCTCTCGGCGGCCCAGCAGGCCGTATGGACGGACAAGGAGGATGACGATCAGAACCAGCAGTGCTCCGACGTTCTTGAGCTCCGTGGGGATGATCAGGGTGGTCAGCTGGATGAACAGGCCGACCACGAGGGAACCGAAGATCGCACCCGAGATCGTTCCGAGGCCGCCGAGGGTGACGGCCGCGAACACGAGCAGCAGGATCTGGAAGCCCATCTGGAACGAGACTTGCTGCGTGAAGCCGAGCAGGGTTCCGCCGAGACCGGCGAGGGCCGCGCCAATCACCCAGACGAAGGTGATGACTCGCTCCACGTTGATGCCCGCACCGGCGGCGAGGCTCGGGTTGTCCGACACCGCCCGCGTGGCCTTGCCCAGGCGAGTCTTGCTGAGAACCAGAACCGTGATCGTCAAGGCCACGATCGCGGTGATGATGATGGCGATGTCGGTCGGTGTGATCGAGATCGGGCCGATCCTGATGCCCGCAAGACCGGCGTAGTCGGCGTACGACTTCTTCTCGGCCCCGACGAAGAACTGGTAGAAGTTTCGCAGGAAGAGTGCCAGGCCGATCGACACGATCATCATGGCGATGAGGCCGGTGCCTCGGCGTCTGAGCGGTCTCCACAGCGCGGCATTGTTCAGCCAGCCGAACGCGGCGGAGAGCAGGAGGCCTCCGATAGCCGCCAGGATGAACGGCAGGCCAAACCCTGCATTCAGCGTCCAGGTGGCCAACGCGCCGAAGGTGATGATCTCGCCGTGGGCGAAGTTCACGAGGCCGGTCGTTCCATAGATGATCGACAGGCCAAGGGCTCCGAGGGCGATCAGGAGGCCGAACTGGATTCCGGAAATGGTCAGCTGGGCCGTCTGCTCCCAGATGCTCGACTGGATCGTGACGCTCTGTCCGAGGGGGAAGATGACGGTCTTCAGGCCGCCGAAGAGGGGCGGCTGAACGGCCACCTGCTCCAAGGTGACCTTGTCCTCCTCCGTCAGGCCCACGCCCTCAGGCAGCGTGTCCACGTTGATGGAGACGTCGTAATTCCCGAGTGCGGGGAGCTCGACGCGCCAGACCCCGTCCTCGTCGCTGGTGACCGTCTCCTCGAAGCCGCTGCCGACGACAGTGATCTCGACCCCAGGAACAGGTGTCTTGACCCCCTCGACCCGGTTCTCGAGTCTGCCACCGAGAGCCTGACCCTCGGCTGAGGCAGGTGCGGCCAGCGCGACGATGGCCATGAGTGCGATGAACATCGCGCCCATGACGGCCACTATGCGTCTGTGCACGCCGTCAGTTCCTTCCTCGTGAGAGGTGGCTCGATGACGAGCACACCGCGCTGCGAATCTCCGGAAGCATAGTCTCGGGAGCCCTGCCGATGTTTGCCAAAGTGAAAATGGTTCGGGAATCCGTGGTCGGGTCCAAGGTCAGCTGGTCCTCGGTCGGATCAGGCAGGTGAGTCGACCCGTGCAGATGCTCCGCCCCCCCTCATCGGCGATGGCGACCTGATAGCTGGTGAGGGTGCGTCCGAGGGATAGCGGCTCCGCCGTCGCCGTGACGAGGCCGGACGTCGCGGCGCGGTGATGGGTGGCGTTGATGTCCAGGCCGACCACCATGTGGTCGGCGCCAGCATGCAGCGCCGCTCCGATGGAGCCCGCGGTCTCGATGAGGACGGCACTGGCGCCACCATGCAGGAGTCCGTACGGCTGGGTGTTGCCCTCGACAGGCATCGTGATCACAACCCGCTGCGGAGAGCATTCCAGCAGGCGCATGCCCATGCTCTCGCCAAGGGAGCCGAGGGGGATGGATTCGGGGGTGACGTGGGTCATGGTGACGACAATAGGATCCTGAGATGACCTCACGTAAGGACATCGCGGAAGCCCACAGCGAACCTCGACTGCTCCTTCTCGACGGCCATTCACTGGCGTATCGGGCCTTCTACGCCCTGCCAGTCGACAACTTCAGCACGACGACCGGCCAGCCGACCAATGCGGTCTTCGGGTTCACCTCGATGCTGATCAACGTCCTGCGCGATGAGAAGCCCACCCATGTTGCCGTGGCATTCGACGTGTCGCGCCAGACCTTCCGCACCGAGGCCTTTCCCGAGTACAAGGCGAATCGAGCCAAGTCTCCCGAGGAGTTCAAGGGACAGGTCGACCTGATCAAGGAAGTCGTCTCCGCCCTTGGGATCCCTGTCCTGTTCGCCGAGGGATTCGAGGCCGACGACATCATCGCCACACTGGTCAAGCGAGCGGGCGAGCGGTCCTGGCCGGTCGACATCGTCACCGGGGACCGGGACGCGTTTCAGCTGGTGGACGATCGCGTCACCGTTCTTTATCCGAAGAAGGGCGTCAGTGAACTCGCTCGCATGACCCCGGAGGCCATCGAGGAGAAGTACGGCCTCACCCCGGTCCAGTATCCGGACTATGCGGCTCTCCGCGGTGATCCGAGTGACAATCTGCCAGGGATCCCCGGGGTGGGGGAGAAGACAGCGGCCAAGTGGATTCGGGAGTTCGGCAGCCTGGGCGGCCTGATCGACCACGTTGATGAGGTCAAGGGCAAGGTGGGCGATTCCCTCCGAGCCGCGGTTCCACAGGTGCTGGTCAACCGTGAGCTCACAGCATTGGTCACCGACGTGCCGGTGGACGTGGAACTCGACGACGCGGAACTCGAGGCATGGGACACGTCTGGCGTTGACGCGCTCTTCGACAATCTGCAGTTCCGTGCGTTGCGCGATCGCCTGGCCGCCATTCGGCCAGGTACCGAGCAGCACGACGACGGTGGAGTTATGGCTGACGCAGCTGACGTGCGATCCGTCGGCGGGCGGGACCTCCGGGCGTGGCTCGCGGATGTCACGGGGGTGCCCGCTGTCGCATTGGCAGGAGAGTGGGGGCAGGGCCGGGGTGAGATCTCCGCTTTCGCTGCCGTCGATGATCGAGGCGAGGCCGTGTTCGCGGACTGTCGCGATGACGATGTCCGGGAGGTCGTGTACGCGTGGCTGAGCGATGCTTTCTCGGCGAAGGACCTGCACGGTTCCAAGGGTCCGGCCCTGGCACTGGCCTGTCGGGGCTTGTCACTCGCGGGTGTTCGGATGGACACGTCGCTGGCGGCATACCTCGACAGTCCGGGGCAGCGCAGTTACGCCGTCGCGGACGTCGCTCAGCGGGTGCTGGGCGTCACCTTGATGGACGCCGCACCTGGTGAGCAGCTGCTCTTCGATGAGGAGGAGTCATCGGCGGAACCACTCGCGCAGCAGGCGGGGGCCATTCGGGAACTCTCCGGCGTGCTCACCGACCGGCTGCGGGCGCAGTCCTCATTGCATCTGCTCGATGACATCGAGATGCCGCTGGTTCCGCTGCTGGCCCGCATGGAGCATGCCGGCATCGCCGTGGACCGGGTGGGTCTGATCGACCTGTCGGCGGAATTCGGCGCTGACATGCGCAGGGCGGAGGAGGAGGCGCACAGTCTCGTCGGCCGACCGTTCAACCTCGGCTCGCCCAAGCAACTGCAGGAGATCCTCTTCGGTGACCGAGGTCTGCCCAAGACGAAGAAGATCAAGACGGGGTACACCACAGACGCCGAGGCGTTGCAGCAGCTCTTCGCGCAGACGGGGGATCCCCTGCTGGAGCAGCTGCTGGCGTGGCGAGACCGATCCAAGCTCCGCCAGACCGTGGAGGGCCTGGTTCCCCTGATTGACGACAAGGCGCGGATCCACACGACTTTTCACCAGACGGTTGCTGCCACGGGTCGTCTGTCGAGTTCGGACCCGAATCTGCAGAACATCCCGATTCGGACGGAGGCGGGGCGGCGCATCCGGGGCTGCTTCGTCGTGGGCGAGGGATACGAGACTCTCCTGACCGCGGACTACAGCCAGATTGAGATGCGGATTATGGCGCATCTCTCGGAGGACGACGGCCTGATCGCGGCCTTCCAGTCAGGTGAGGACCTGCACACCACGGTGGCGAGCCAGGTCTTCGGTGTGAAGCCGGAGCAGGTCGATGCGGAAATGCGCCGCCGGATCAAGGCGATGTCCTATGGACTCGCGTACGGGTTGAGCCCCTATGGTCTCGCTCAGCAGCTCGACATCGCCCCTGATGAGGCGCGCGGTCTGATGGACACCTACTTCGAGCGCTTCGGCGGGGTGCGCGACTATCTGGCCGAGGTCGTCGAGCGCGCTCGCGTGGACGGGTACACCTCGACGATGCTGGGACGGCGTCGCTACCTCCCGGATCTGACCAGCTCGAATCGTCAGCGTCGGGAAATGGCCGAGCGCATGGCGCTCAACGCCCCAATCCAAGGCTCGGCTGCGGACATCGTGAAGGTCTCCATGCTGAGGCTGGAGGAGAAGCTGGCGGAAGCGGGCCTCACGAGCCGGCAGTTGCTCCAGGTGCACGACGAGCTCGTTCTCGAGGTCGCGCCAGGTGAGGCGGGCCCCGTGGAGGCACTCGTTCGCGAGGCGATGGGTCAGGCGGTGGGGTTGTCGGTGCCCCTCGACGTGTCCGTTGGCCTGGGGCGGTCATGGGAGGACGCCGCTCACTAGTCGCGGACCCGGGGATCGCGGGTAGTCGCGGACCGGGGATCGCCTGCCTCAGTGGCCCCTGTAGCCTTGGGGGGTTGTCCGGAGAGCCCCGATCCAGACCTAGAGATCAGGGTGGCTCGGTCTCGGCTGTTCGATGGGAGAACCTCCCTCGCGTGCAGAGGGGGCTGGGCGTCTGCGGACGGCATCGTCAACCACAGGATCCCCTACTCCATGACCACCTCTACGACAGCAGCACCCGCCCAGGTGGCGGTCAATGACATCGGCTCGGCCGAGGACTTCATGGCGGCAATCGACGCCACCATCAAGTACTTCAACGATGGAGACATCGTCGAGGGCACGATCGTCAAGGTCGACCGTGATGAGGTTCTCCTCGACATCGGCTACAAGACCGAGGGTGTGATTCCCTCCCGCGAACTCAGCATCAAGCACGACGTCGACCCAGGTGAGGTCGTCTCCGTGGGTGACCACGTCGAGGCCCTCGTCCTCACCAAGGAGGACAAGGAAGGTCGACTCATCCTGTCCAAGAAGCGCGCGCAGTACGAGCGCGCCTGGGGCACGATCGAGCGCGTCAAGGAAGAGGACGGCGTCGTCGAAGGTCAGGTGATCGAGGTCGTCAAGGGTGGCCTCATCCTGGACATCGGCCTGCGCGGCTTCCTGCCCGCGTCGCTCGTCGAGATGCGGCGAGTCCGGGACCTGCTCCCGTACGTCGGAAAGACCCTCGAGGCGAAGATCATCGAGCTCGACAAGAACCGCAACAACGTGGTCCTCTCCCGTCGTGCGTGGCTCGAGCAGACGCAGAGCGAGGTGCGACAGACCTTCCTCACGCAGCTCCAGAAGGGCCAGATCCGCAGCGGCGTCGTGTCCAGCATCGTCAACTTCGGTGCCTTCGTGGACCTCGGTGGCGTGGACGGTCTCGTGCACGTCTCGGAGCTCTCCTGGAAGCACATTGATCACCCGTCCGAGGTGGTCGAGGTCGGTCAGGAGGTCACCGTCGAGGTGCTCGACGTCGACATGGACCGCGAGCGCGTCTCGCTATCGCTCAAGGCGACGCAGGAGGATCCGTGGCAGCACTTCGCCCGGACCCACCAGATCGGGCAGGTCGTGCCCGGCAAGGTCACCAAGCTGGTGCCGTTCGGTGCATTCGTCCGAGTGGAGGAGGGGATCGAGGGCCTGGTCCACATCTCCGAGCTGGCCGAGCGCCACATCGAACTGCCTGAGCAGATCGTCCAGGTCAACGACGACATCTTCGTTCGCGTGATCGACATCGATCTCGAGCGCCGTCGCATCTCCCTGTCGCTCAAGCAGGCGAACGACTCGGCTGACGGAGTCTCCGGCGAGGAGTTCGATCCCTACCTGTACGGCATGGCGCCGGCCTTCAACGAGGCGGGCGACTACATCGGCCCCGACGGCTTCGATCCGGAGACGGGCGAATGGCGCGAGGGTTCCGAAGGCCAGCGTGAGGAGTGGGAGCGGCAGTACACCGAGGCCCACGCGCGCTGGGAGGCGCACCGCAAGCAGGTCGACGACGCACGCGCCGCCGATCAGGCCGCCGCGGTCGAGTCCGGCGAGGCGCCGGCCAACTACTCCTCCACCAGTGAGGATCAGTCGGGCACGCTCGCCTCTGACGAGGCCCTGCAGGCGCTCCGCGACAAGCTGACGAACGACTAATTGCGGTACGCGTCAGTGTGATGCATCCGTCGAGAGGCGGGTGGTGGTCAGGGGACTTCGGTCCTGCGACTGCCGCCCGCCTCTCGCGTCTTATGGTGGGCACATGTGCTCCCTGGTGATCTGTGAGGTGCGGACGTGATCCGGATCGGATTGACGGGCGGGATCGGCTCGGGGAAGTCAACAGTGGCGACGATGCTCGCGGAGCGTGGGGCCGTCATCATCGATGCGGACCAGATTTCCCGCGAACTCGTGGAGCCCGGGGGAGAGGCCCTCCCTGCCCTCGTGACGGAGTTCGGGCCTCGCATCCTGCAGGAGAACGGCTCACTGAGCCGAGGAGAGCTGGCGGCACTGGCGTTCAGTGAGCCTGAGGCCACCGCACGCCTCAATGCGATCATGCACCCGCTGATCCGAGAGGAGAGCGCTCGGCGCCTGCGTGAGGCACCTCAGGCGCCCGCCGTTGTCTACGACATGCCCCTGCTGGTCGAGACCGGTCAGCAGGATCTGGTGGATCTTGTCGTCGTGGCAGACGTGCCCGAGGAGGTTCAACTCGATCGGGCCATCCGCTTGCGTGGTCTCGATCCTGTCGATGTTCGACGTCGCATGGAGGTGCAGGCGTCGAGGGAGGTGCGGCTCGCCGCGGCAGACGTCGTCATCGACAACTCAGGTGACTTGGCGCAGACGCAGGCGCAGGTGTCTCGACTGTGGGATGAGATCGTCGGCCCCGACTCATGACCCGGCCCATCACCGACCTGCAGCGCAAGGTTGCGCCGTTCACGGTCCGAGCACCCTTCGAGCCTTCCGGCGACCAGCCCGAGGCGATTGCGGAGATCGTCAAGCGCATTCAGGAGGACGAGAAGGACGTTGTTCTCCTGGGAGCGACGGGCACCGGCAAGAGCGCCACGACGGCGTGGATCGTCGAGGCACTGCAGCGTCCCACGCTCGTCATGGCCCCGAACAAGACGTTGGCCGCGCAGCTGGCCACGGAGTTTCGTGAGCTGCTGCCGGACAATGCAGTGGAGTACTTCGTCTCCTACTACGACTACTACCAGCCTGAGGCGTACATCCCTCAGAGCGATACGTATATCGAGAAGGACTCCTCCATCAACGAGGAGGTGGAGCGCCTTCGTCATTCGGCGACCAACAGCCTCCTGACCCGACGGGACGTGATCGTCGTGGCGACGGTATCGGCCATCTACGGTCTGGGCACGCCGCAGGAGTATGTCGACCGCATGGTGCGGCTCCGCGTCGGGGATGAGATCGAACGGGACCAGCTTCTCCGTGCCTTCGTCGACATTCAATACACCCGCAATGACATTGCATTCCAGCGTGGAACCTTCCGAGTGCGGGGCGACACCGTCGAGGTGTTCCCGGTGTACGAGGAGCACCCGGTGCGGATCGAGATGTTCGGAGATGAGATCGAACGTCTGATGACGCTGCATCCGGTAACGGGTGAGATCCTTACCGAGGATGAGGAGATCTACGTCTTCCCAGCGACGCACTACGTTGCCGGCCCCGAGCGGATGAACCGTGCGATTGCCGGTATCGAGACAGAGCTGGAGTCTCGGCTCGCGGAGTTCGAGGGTCAGGGAAAGCTGCTGGAGGCCCAGCGCCTGCGCATGCGCACGACGTATGACATCGAGATGATGCGCCAAATGGGAGCCTGCGCGGGAATCGAGAACTATTCCCGGCACATCGATGGTCGGGAGCAGGGCTCCGCGCCGAACTGCCTCCTTGACTACTTCCCCGAGGACTTCCTCATCGTTCTGGACGAGTCGCATGTGACCGTTCCCCAGATCGGGGCGATGTACGAGGGAGACATGAGTCGCAAGCGGACGCTTGTGGAGCATGGGTTTCGCCTGCCCAGCGCGATGGACAATCGACCACTGCGGTGGGAGGAGTTCCTCGAGCGCGTCGGCCAGACCATCTACCTGTCGGCGACGCCCGGGTCCTACGAGCTCACGAAGGTCGAGGGGGATGTCGTCGAGCAGGTGATCCGGCCCACGGGGCTTGTGGATCCGGAGATCGTCGTCAAGCCGACGACAGGGCAGATCGACGACCTCATGGCTGAGGTGAAGGAGCGAGCGGCCAAGGGTGAGCGCTCGCTGGTCACGACCCTCACCAAGCGCATGGCCGAGGATCTCACCGACTACCTACTCGAGCATGGTGTGCGGGTCCAATACCTGCACTCGGAGGTCGACACCCTCCGGCGGGTGGAGCTGCTCAGGGAACTGCGCATGGGCGTCTTCGATGTCCTCGTGGGCATCAACCTGCTTCGCGAGGGCCTGGACCTCCCTGAAGTCTCGCTCGTCGCGATTCTGGACGCTGACAAGGAGGGCTTCCTGCGCTCGGAGACGTCACTCATCCAGACGATCGGTCGCGCTGCGCGAAATGTGTCCGGGCAGGTGCACATGTATGCCGACAAGATCACCCCCTCCATGCAACGGGCGATCGACGAGACCACACGTCGACGCGAGAAGCAGATCGCCTACAACAAGGAGAGAGGAGTCGATCCTCAGCCGCTGCGCAAGAAGATCGCTGACATCACCGACCTGCTGGCGCGTGAGGATGCGGATACCGAGCAATTGCTGGCGGAGGTAGCCCAGACATCGACGCCGAAGGGGAGCAAGTCCGCCAGAGGTCGATCGCTTGCGGCGGATGAGCTGCGCACCCTCATTGAGGATCTAACGGCTCAGATGCACGAGGCAGCCCGGGAACTGCAGTTCGAACTGGCGGCTCGGCTGCGCGACGAGGTGTCCGACCTCAAGCGCGAGCTCAGGGGCATGCAGGAGGCGGGCACCGCGTGACCGACGCACGGGATGTGCCCGGGGGCTGGGTGGGTTCAGTTTGCGGGAAGCGCTCCGCCGTCTCAACGGTAGGCTGATGTCAGGAATCCGCGGATCGTCCGGGTTGCTTCGATCAACACACGTCTGGAATTGAAGGTAGGTCTGTGGACGTCACACTCGCGCTCTGGGGCGTGACCATCGCCGGCATCGCCGGACTCGTAGTCCTGGATTTCGTCACCGTGAGTCACAAGCCGCATGACGTGGCTTTCCGGGAGGCGCTCTTCTGGTCCATCTTCTACATCACGCTGGCCGTGGCTTTCGGCATAGCTATGTGGGTGTGGCAGGGGAGCGACATGGGTACGCAGTTCTTCACGGCTTACATCGTGGAGAAATCTCTGAGTGTCGACAATCTTTTTGTCTTCATCATCATCCTGACCCAGTTCGCTGTGCCTTCGGTACTGCACCAGCGGGTGTTGTTGGTGGGTGTGGTGCTGGCCCTGATCCTTCGAGCCATCTTCATCGCCGTGGGGGCTGCGGCCCTTGCGGCCTTCTCCTTCACCTTTGTCATCTTCGGTGCGATCCTGATCTGGACCGGAGTCCAACTCGCCCGTCACCGGAACGAGGATCCCGATCCGGGAGACAACATCGTCGTTCGCGTGGTGCGGCGAAGGTTCCTCGTCTCCAGCGACTATGACGGCACGAAGCTGTTCACGCGTATTGACGGACGTCGAGCTATCACGCCGCTGCTTCTGGTCATGATTGCCATCGGCTCCACGGACGTTCTTTTCGCTCTTGACTCCATTCCGGCGACCTTCGGGGTCACGCAGGAGCCCTATCTGGTCTTTGCGGCCAACGCCTTTGCCCTGCTGGGTCTGAGGGCTCTGTACTTCCTGCTCAAGGGCTTGCTGGACAAGCTCGTCTATCTGTCGACAGGTCTCGCGGTGATTCTCGTGTTCATCGGCTTCAAGCTGGTGCTGACGTGGGCTCACGAGGTCAACTCGGCCATTCCGAAGATTCCCACGAATGTGAGCCTCGTCGTGATCGGTGTGGTCCTGGTGGCCGTGGCGGTCGGCTCGTGGATCAAGGTGCGGCGGGATCCCTCGGCTATTGCGCACGCTGGACGAGTAACGGACAAGCGGAGTGACGACGAGCCAGGCTAGGAAGCGTCACCAGCCGCGTTCACGCCATTCCTCGAGTGCCGGGCGCTCCGCGCCCACGGTGGTGTCCCAACCGTGGCCGGGATAGACCCAGGTCTCGTCTGGGAGGCGAGCGAAAATGCGCTCGGAGACCCCACCCAGGAGTGACTCGAACTCCTCGGGAGTGCTGGTCTTGCCGACCCCACCTGGAAACAGGCAATCTCCCGTGATCAAGTGCGGGGGACCCTCGGGATCGTCATAGAGCAGCGCAATGGATCCCGGTGTGTGTCCAATGAGCTGAATGACCTCCAGGGAGCAATCGCCGACCGAGACAGCATCGCCGTCACGGAGCACGACGTCGGTCGGGACCGGGATGCCCTCGACGTCATCACGATGGGCGGCGGTCAGGGCTCCGGTGAGATTCCGGACCTCCTCAAGGGCCTGCCAGTGATCGGGATGTCGGTGAGTGGTGATGACCATCGAAATGCCCTCCGAGCCGATCAGGTCCATGATTCGTCCGGGATCTGATGCTGCGTCAACGAGCACCTGGGCCCCAGTGGCTCGACACCGCAGCAGGTAGACGTTGTTGTTGTACGGTCCGACGGCAAGCTTGCTGATCATGAGCTGGGGGAGTTCATGAACCTCTGCCGGTCCGCCGACCGTGACGCGCCCGTTATACATTCATAGCTCCGATCTGCTGTTGGAACCCTAGCCGGGAAGAGGTGCCTGTGGGCGAGCGACTCGTCGTGCGAGGAGCGCGGGAGCACAACCTCAAGAACGTCTCTTTGGACCTGCCTCGTGACGCCCTGATCGTCTTCACGGGGCTGTCCGGATCCGGCAAGTCGAGTCTCGCCTTCGACACGATCTTCGCTGAGGGGCAGCGGCGCTACGTTGAGAGCCTGTCGTCCTATGCGCGCCAATTCCTGGGCCAGATGGACAAGCCAGATGTCGACTTCATCGAGGGACTCTCGCCGGCCGTCTCCATCGACCAGAAGTCCACGTCTCGAAATCCACGGTCCACCGTTGGGACGATCACTGAGGTCTACGACTACCTACGGCTGCTCTTCGCCCGCATCGGTGTTCCTCACTGCCCCGTCTGCGGATCGGTCATCGCGCGCCAGACGCCCCAGCAGATCGTCGATCAGGTGCTGGCCCTAGATGACGGCACCCGGTTCCAAGTCCTCGCACCGGTGGTGAGGGAGCGCAAGGGTGAGTACGTCGACCTCTTTCGGCAGTTGCAGGCGCAGGGGTACTCGCGTGCGCGCGTGGACGGAGTTGTGGTTCAGCTGGAGGACCCGCCCGCGCTGAAGAAGCAGGAGAAGCACACCATCGAGGTGGTCGTGGACCGACTTGCGGTCAAGTCCTCGTCCCGACGTCGACTCACCGATTCGGTCGAGACCGCGCTTGGCCTCTCTGGTGGACTCGTGGTTCTGGAATTCGTTGATCTCCCTGATGATGATGCTGATCGGGAGCGGGTGTTCAGCGAGCATCTGGCCTGTGCCAAGGATGGCCTGTCGTTTGAGGAACTTGAGCCGCGCTCCTTCTCCTTCAATTCGCCCTTCGGGGCTTGTCCGGAATGCTCCGGGCTGGGCACGCGCCGAGAGGTGGATGCGTCGCTGGTCGTTCCAGACGAGGATCTGAGTCTCGACGAAGGCGCTCTCGCTCCATGGTCTCGAGGCCAGGTGTCGGACTACTTCCGGCGCCTGCTCGAGGCCATGTGCGATGAACTGGGCATAGACATGGCGACACCTTGGCGGAAGTTGCCGACCAAGGCCCGCGAGGCCCTCCTGAACGGCCACCCCACCGAGGTGCATGTCAAGTACCGCAATCGCTATGGCAGGCAGCGCTCGTACTACACGGCCTTCGAGGGCGTCATTCCGTTCGTACAGCGAAGGCACGCTGAGGCCGATACGGATGCAAGCCGGGAACGATTCGAGGGCTACATGCGTGAGGTGCCATGCCCTGCCTGTCATGGTGCGCGCCTGAAGCCGTTGTCCCTTGGAGTGACGATTCATGATCATTCGATCGCCGATATCGCCTCCCTTCCCATCGGCGACGCAGCCGAGCTCCTGGCGTCACTCAAGCTGGGAAAGCGGGACGCGGCCATCGCCAGCAGAGTCCTGAAGGAGGTCAACGAACGGCTGACCTTCCTGGTCGACGTGGGCCTGCACTATCTCTCGCTGGATCGCGGCGCCGCGACTCTCGCGGGAGGAGAGGCCCAGCGCATCCGGCTCGCCACGCAGATTGGCTCTGGCCTGGTGGGAGTGCTGTACGTCCTGGACGAGCCGAGCATTGGCCTTCATCAGCGGGACAACCAGCGGTTGATCGACACATTGATCCGCCTGCGTGATCTAGGGAACACCCTGATCGTGGTGGAACACGACGAGGAGACGATCTCCGCAGCTGACTGGGTCGTGGACATCGGCCCGGGCGCGGGCGAGCATGGAGGTGAGGTGGTGGTGAGCGGTCCGGTGAGCGAACTGCTGAGCAACCCTGCGTCCATCACCGGTGAGTACCTCAGCGGAGTTCGCTCGATCGAAGTCCCGTCGGAGCGCAGGAGTCAAGATGATCGGGCACTCACCGTGCATGGGGCCCGCGAGCACAACCTGCAGGATGTGACCGTCTCCTTCCCGCTCGGAAACCTCGTCGCGGTCACCGGCGTGAGTGGATCGGGCAAGTCGACACTGGTGAATGACGTCCTGTACACCGTCCTCGCCAGAGACCTGAATTCTGCACGGGGGGTGCCGGGTCGGCACAAGCGTGTGACCGGCCTCGAGCATGTGGACAAGGTGGTTCATGTCGACCAGAGCGCGATCGGCAGAACTCCGCGGAGCAACCCCGCGACCTACACGGGAGTCTTCGATCACATACGCAAGCTTTTCGCCGAGACGCCTGAGGCGAAGGTGCGCGGATATCAGCAGGGACGCTTCTCCTTCAATGTGAAGGGAGGTCGGTGCGAGGCCTGCTCGGGCGACGGAACCATCAAGATCGAGATGAATTTCCTCCCCGATGTATATGTGCCCTGCGAGGTGTGTCATGGAGCGCGGTACAACAGGGAGACCCTCGAGGTTCACTTCAAGGGCAAGACGATCGCCCAAGTGCTCGACATGCCGATTGAGGAGGCACTGCACTTCTTCGAGGCGGTTCCCGCGATCGCCCGGCACCTGAAGACCCTCGTGGAGGTGGGCCTCGGCTACGTCAGGATGGGCCAGTCGGCGCCAACGCTGAGTGGTGGCGAGGCACAGCGAGTCAAGCTCGCGGCCGAGCTGCAGAAGCGATCCACGGGTCGGACTGTCTATGTTCTGGACGAACCGACCACTGGCCTGCACTTCGAGGACATCCGCAAACTGCTGTCGGTACTGCAGAGCCTCGTCGACAAGGGCAACACCGTGATCGTCATCGAGCACAACCTTGATGTGATCAAGACAGCTGACTGGGTGATCGACATGGGCCCGGAGGGCGGATCGGGCGGCGGCACCGTGGTGGCCACAGGAACGCCCGAGGAGGTGGCTTCCGTGCCGGGGAGCCACACGGGTAGCTTCCTGGCATCGATGCTGCCCTCGGCCACGCCTCCTCGCAAACCGTGGGCGAAGCGGAAAATGGCGTAGCGTAGGGCCCAGCGAATATCGAAGGGATATGGCAATGACGATGGATCGTCGTTCAGTGCTTCAGGCCGGAGGGGTGGTTCTGGCAGCGGGTGTCGTGGCTGCCTGCGCATCCGAGGATTCGAGTTCCGCGGAATCCACGCCGGCACAGCCGGACGGGGCCGACGGGGGTGTCGACCAGGCCACTGAGGCAGGTGACTCCGCCGAGGTCACCTCGCCGTCTGATCCGCTGGCGTCGACTGAGGACATTCCTGTGGGCGGGGGCCTCGTCATTGCCGAACCGGCCATCGTTGTCACGCAGCCGACTGCCGGGGAATACAAGGCCTTCACGGCGATCTGCCCCCATCAGGGGTGTCTGGTGTCCGAGGTCACCGACAACGAGATCGTGTGCCCCTGTCACGGCTCACGATTCTCGGCGCAAGACGGGTCCGTCCTTCAAGGGCCGGCACGACAGGGTCTGACCTCCGCCGGCGTTGCTGTCGACGGTGGCAGCGTGGTCCTGAGCTGATCTCTGTCAGTCAGGCCCGCCGCCGCACGAATTCGAAGGGATGTCATGGCTCCGGTGTCCTATCGACCGGCGCCCGGTGAGATTCCCACGAGTCCGGGCGTCTACCGATTCCGGGACCCCCACCAGCGTGTGATCTACGTCGGCAAGGCGAGGAATCTTCGTTCGCGGCTGAACTCGTACTTCGCTGAACCCGACTCTCTGCACCCTCGCACGAGAGCAATGGTGACAACCGCCACCTCCGTGGACTGGGTGGTTGTTGCCAATGAGGTAGAGGCACTGTCTCTGGAGTACGCCTGGATCAAGCAGTACGACCCTCGTTTCAACGTCAAGTATCGAGATGACAAGAGCTATCCGTATCTGACCGTGACCATGGCTGAACCCTTCCCACGGGCAGCGGTGGTGCGTGAACCGAAGAGAAAGGGATCCCGGTACTTCGGTCCGTACGCGCATGCCTGGGCCATACGCGACACGCTGGACCAACTCGTTCGCGTGTTCCCGGTACGGACTTGCCGGGATGGCGTCTTCCGCCGGGCTGCACAGCTCGGACGGCCTTGCCTGCTGGGATACATCGACAAGTGCAGCGCCCCGTGCGTCGGAAGGGTATCGGAGGATGAGTACCGACGCATCGTTGACGACCTGTGCGCCTTCCTCGACGGAAATGCCGACCCCTTCATTCGCGCGGTTGAGAAGAGCATGCGGGAGGCCGCGGCACGAGAGGACTACGAGGAGGCAGCGCGGCTCCGGGACAGATGGCAGGCGCTGAGCAGAGCGCTGGAGCGCAACACGGTCGTCTTTGACGACGGAACCGACGCGGATGTGATCGGCCTGTTCGAAGACCAACTCCAGCTTGCCGTGCAGGTGTTCCACGTCAGGGGCGGCCGGATCACCGGCGAGCGCGGCTTCCTTCTCGAGAAGTCTGAGGATCTCTCCGTAGCGGGATACCTTGAGCGAGCCCTGCAGCGAATCTATGCCGAGACTGATGTCATCACGCCCGCGCGAGAGGTCCTGACTTCGCATGAGTTGGCTGATGTCGAGACGGTGTCAGCGTGGCTGACTGAGCTGCGCGGATCTCGGGTGGCGGTCCGGGTCCCGAAGCGAGGGGACAAGAAATCCCTCATGGACACCGCGATCAGCAATGCCGAGAACCAGTTGAGACTCCATCTGGTCAGACGCGCGGGTGATCTCACGGCTCGGAGTCAAGCGTTGCAGGAGCTGCAGGATTCGCTCTCCCTTCCCGAGCCACCCCTGCGCATCGAGTGCATCGACGTCTCGACGCTGCAGGGACAGGACACCGTGGCGTCACTTGTGGTGTTCGAGGATGGCCTGCCTCGCAAGAGTGACTACCGCTCCTTCACGATCAGGACTCCGAACGCAGACGACCTGACGGCTGTTGCCGAGGTGGTGGAGAGGAGGTTTCGCAGGTCAGCATCCGAGGAGACGGTCGCCGACCAGAAGGAGGACTCTCCGCAGCGACGGTTCGCCTACCCGCCCTCTCTGCTCGTGATCGATGGCGGTGCACCGCAGGTGCGGGCCGCGCAGGACGCCCTGATGGCATGCGGCGTCTCGGATCTACCGGTGGTCGGGCTGGCCAAGCGGCTCGAGGAGGTGTGGGTGCCGGGCGAGGAGGATCCGGTCATCCTGCCCCGCACCAGCGAGGCCCTTTATCTGCTGCAACGTGTCAGGGATGAGGCGCATCGGCGGGCCATTGGTCTGCATCGCAAGCAGCGCGGCCGTCGAACGACGGCGAGTCGACTCGATGGCATTGCCGGTCTGGGGACAGCGAAGGCGACGGCGCTGCGCAGGCACTTCGGATCGGTGCGAGCGATGGTTGAGGCGAGCCAAGATCAGCTTCAGGAGGTTCCCGGAATCGGCCCACGCTTGGCCGAGACCGTTTGGAATGCCCTGCATCCGGACGAGCCGTCAGCCCATGGGGGAGAATGACGCCCGTGACCGATGCCGCAATGCCCCCGGACCCCGTGACGAGCACAGCGACCGGCCAGGAGGAGTCCGAGCACTCGCTGCAACTCGCGCTGGTGACCGGGATGTCAGGCGCCGGCAGATCCACGGCAGCGCGTGCCCTCGAGGACATGGGCTGGTTCGTGATCGACAACATGCCCCCGTCGTTGCTGAGATCCGCCGTGGACCTGGCACGCCGAACCCCCGACGTCTATCGCGTTGGCGTGGTGGTGGATGCCCGAGGCGGATCCTTCTTCAGTGAGTTGTCTGAAGCCGTACGCCGACTTCCGCAGGAGGGCGTTGACCTGCGCACGGTTTTCCTCGAGGCTGCGGATGAGACGCTGGTACGGCGTTTCGAGAGTTCGCGACGACCTCACCCGCTGCAGGGCGGCCAGCGCATTCTCGATGGGCTGCAGGCTGAGCGAACCCTGCTGTCGGACCTGCGTGCCGAGGCGGATCTGGTGATCGACACGACGAACCTGAACGTCCATGAGCTCCGTCGGCGTATCGAGGAGTCCTTTCCCGAGGAACTGCCGCCCACCCTGATGTGCACGGTGATGTCGTTCGGATTCAAGTACGGGGTACCGGTCGATGCGGACATGGTTGCCGATGCCCGGTTCCTGCCGAATCCGTACTGGGACGAGCAGCTGCGGCCGCTGACGGGCCAGGACGCACGCGTGTCCGCAGACGTCCTCAATCGCCCGGGCGCCCAGGATTTCATCGAGACCTACGACCGACTGGTCCGGATCGTCTCCAGTGGCTATCTCCGAGAGGGCAAGAGATACGTCACGGTGGCGGTTGGGTGCACCGGCGGGAAGCATCGGAGTGTGGCTTTGGCCGAGGCTCTTGCGCAACGCCTCGAGACCGACGGTGTTCCCGTGCGCACGTTCCACCGCGATCTGGGGCGCGAGTGAATCGGGCCGCTTCAGGGCGACCGCTCCCCGCGGTCGCAGGTCGCCGGGTCGTCGCGCTGGGTGGAGGTCATGGACTGGCCGCCTCCCTGCAGGCGCTGCGGCGGGTCACCGATCAGCTCACCGCGGTGGTGGGCGTCGCCGATGATGGCGGATCGAGCGGTCGTCTGCGTGAGGAGTTCGGAATCCTGCCTCCGGGAGACCTGCGCATGGCCTTGGCGGCGCTCTGCGGCGATGACTCCTGGGGGCGGACGTGGGAGCGCGTCGTCCAGCATCGTTTCGGCGGTACGGGAGAACTCGCGGGACACTCGCTGGGCAACCTGCTGATCACCACCCTGTGGGAGCAGACCGGGGATGCGGTCACGGGCCTGGACTGGGTCGGTGCGCTGCTGGGCGCCAACGGACGTGTCCTGCCCTGCAGCACCGTCCCCCTCACGATCGTGGCGGAGGTCCTGGGGCATGACCCCGCCAAGCCCGATGCCGTGACGGAAGTGCGCGGGCAAGTGGAGGTGGCGACGACTCCTGGCGACGTTCTGCATATCTCCCTGGACCCACCCGAGCCACGAGCCTGCCCCGAGGCGGTCACGGCGGTTGGTGAGGCCGATGCGATCGTCCTGGGACCGGGTTCTTGGTACACGTCGGTGATGCCGCACCTGGTGATTCCGGAGCTCGCACGTGCCATCGCGGAGAGTCCCGCGCGGCGGATCGTCGTGCTCAACCTGAATCCTCAGGTGGGGGAGACCACGGGCTTCGCGGCGCACACGTACCTCGACGTGCTCTACAACTACCTGCCCGATCTGAGGGTGGACGTCGTCATAGCCGATCGCAACCACGTGGAAGACCTCTCCTCGCTTCGTCGATCGTGTGCGGACCTGGGAGCCGAGCCCTTCCTCTTCGAGGTCGGGAAATTCGATTCAGGCGCTCCGGGAATGCATGACCCTCAGCGACTCGCAGTAGCCTTCGATACGGTGCTGGCCTAGAAGCGGTTCTCCGGTCCTGGCGCAGACCACGGAGCACCCGGGACGACCACAGGCAAAAGCGAACGGTCACACAGCGACGGAAGTGGAGCGGCGGGATATGGCGATGACGGCGGCGGTGAAGGACGAGCTGAGCCGTGTCGAGGTGACCAAGTCGTGCTGTCGCAAGGCGGAGGTGTCCACGATCCTTCGCTTCGCCGGTGGCCTTCATATCGTGAGCGGACATATCGTGATCGAGGCGGAACTCGACACCGGCGCGGCCGCTCGACGCCTGCGCAAGGACATCTTCGACGTGTACGGACACGAGGCAGATGTGGCCATTGTCCAGTCCGGGGGAATTCGCAAGGGCTCTCGCTACCTCGTGCGAGTGGTCGACGGCGGCGAGGCCCTTGCCCGCCAGACCGGCATCGTGGACGGCAGCGGGCGCCCGGTCCGTGGCCTTCCGCCGGCCATCGTCACCGGTGGGGTCTGCGACGTCGAGTCGGCGTGGCGGGGCGCCTTTCTGGCACATGGGTCTCTGACGGAGCCCGGGCGTTCCTCCTCCTTGGAAATCACCTGCCCGGGCCCGGAGGCAGCGCTCGCCCTCGTCGGGGCTGCTCGTCGGCTCGGCATCGCAGCGAAGTCGCGCGAAGTTCGCGGGGTCGATCGCGTCGTGATCCGCGACGGGGATGCCATCAGCGCCATGCTTACCCGGCTGGGAGCTCATGAGTCGGTGATGGCATGGGAGGAGCGACGCATGCGTCGCGAGGTGCGCGCCACCGCGAATCGGCTCGCGAATTTCGATGACGCCAACCTGCGGCGCTCGGCTCGCGCCGCCGTCGCTGCGGGAGCGCGCGTGCAGCGCGCTATGGAGATTCTCGGCGATGACGTTCCCGAGCACCTGCTCTTGGCCGGTCGGCTCCGCCTGGAGCACCAGCAGGCGAGCCTCGAGGAGCTGGGTGCGCTTGCGGACCCACCCCTGACGAAGGATGCCATCGCCGGGCGGATCCGACGGCTGCTCGCGCTGGCTGACAAGCAGGCGGCCGATCTCGGCATCGCTGACACCGAATCCGCGCTGGGCCCGGACCTGCTGCTGCCGTGATCCCCGAGGTGCCAGCTGCGGACTCCTACGAGTGCGTGTACGTCACTCGTGGCTGGGGCATACATGACGAACGCTGGGCGCGGGCACTTCTGGAATTGGGTTTGCGCCCCTTTGTGATCTCCCTTGACCGTGATGTGCACGACCTGCTGGAGCTTCGCGAAGCCGTACAGCGATCCGCGGACCGTGACCATCCGGTGCTTGCTGGCCCGCTGGACACGGTTGCCCCTGCCCTCACGGACCTTGGTGTGCCCGTGGTCGGTCTGTCGTGGGGCTACGACCTGACCGAGGCGGCCTCCCGAGGGGAGGACCTCACATGGCTCACCGCACTCGCCGGTCTCGTCGTGGACTCGAAGTGGAATCAGAGCATTGCTCTGGGTGCTGGGGTGTCTGCGGACAGCATCACGTACCTGCCGTGGGGAGTGGACCTCGATGTCTTTGCCTTCCACGGGCCGTGGATTGACGCCTTCCTGCTCGGAGTACCGCCGCATGCACCGCTGGTGGTGACCCTGCGAGCACACGAGCCCCTGTACCGGGTGGAGGACGTCGTCCGCGGGTTCGCGGCCGTCCCTCGGCGCGTGGACGTTCACGAGGACTTTCCGGATCCCTACCTGATCATCGGCAACGAGGGATCCCTCACCGAGCGGCTTCGAGAACTGGTCACGGAACTGGGCATTGGCGAACGGGTGCGCTTCATCGGTCGAGTGCCGGAGTCCGACCTCGTTCCGCTTCTGGGCCGCGCCGCGTGCTACGTCTCAGCTGCCGAGGTCGACGGCACCTCGGTCACACTGCTTCAGGCCATGGCCTGTGGCACGCCTGCGGTGGTCAGTGAGTCTCCGGGCAACCTGGACTGGATCGAGCAAGGGCAGACCGGCTACACCTTTCCCATCGGTGACGTGACCGCACTGACGAGGGTGCTGATTGACGTCACCGCGCACTATCCGATTGCGGTGGTTGAGCGTGCCCGCGGTCAGGTGCAGGAGCGGGCTGACTGGCATGCGAACCTGCCTCGCTTGCGCCAGGCCCTCCAGCGAAGTGGCACTCGACTTGGCCCCGAGGGGTGAGCCGCTCGCCCTGATGCGAGGACGTCCGTTCTTAGGACTCTCAGGGGTCCTCGCCTGCCACGACTCCCCGGAGGTGGACTGACTAGGATGGAAGCGTTTACGTCCACCCGATCGGACCTCATGAGGGTCCACGGTTCACGAGGAGTCTGCAGTGACAGTCAAGGTTGGCATCAACGGATTCGGGCGCATCGGCCGAAACTTCTACCGGGCGCTGCTCGCCAGCGGTGCTGACGTCGAGGTGGTGGGCGTGAATGACCTCACCGACACCACGACCCTCGCGCACCTACTCAAGTACGACAGCATTCTTGGCCGTCTCGGCAGCGATGTCGTCGCCGGCGATGGAGAGATCATCATTGATGGCAAGGCACTTCCGGTTTTCGCCGAGCGTGATCCTGCCAACCTGCCGTGGGCGAAGGTCGGGGCAGACATCGTCGTGGAGTCGACGGGCTTCTTCACGGACGCCGAGAGCGCCGGAAAGCATCTCGCGGCCGGCGCCAAGAAGGTGATCATCTCCGCACCTGCGAAGGGCGAGGACATCACCATCGTGATGGGTGTGAACGACAAGGACTACGACGCGGCGAAGCACAACATCATCTCGAACGCGTCCTGCACGACGAACTGCCTGGCTCCCATGGCCAAGGCCATCGACGACGCCTTCGGGATCGAGCGCGGTCTCATGACGACCATCCACGCCTACACCAACGATCAGAACATCCTCGACTACCCGCACAAGGATCTGCGTCGTGCGCGTGCGGCGGCCCTGAACATGATTCCGACCAGCACGGGGGCCGCGAAGGCCATCGGTCTGGTGATGCCGAACATGAAGGGCAAGCTGGATGGCTACGCGATGCGCGTGCCGGTCCCGACGGGTTCGGCGACCGATCTCACTGTCGAGCTCAAGACGCCAGCGACCAAGGAAGAGATCAACGCCGTGGTCAAGGCAGCTGCAGAGGGTCCGCTGAAGGGGATCCTCGTGTACACGGAGGATCCGATCGTCTCCACCGACATCGTGACGGATCCGGCCTCGTGCATCTTCGACGCTGGGCTGACCAACGCCAACGGCAACATGGTCAAGGTGCTCGGCTGGTACGACAACGAGTGGGGCTACAGCAACCGCCTGGTCGACCTTGTCGGCCTCGTGGGCTCGAAGCTCTGAGGACGAAGCATGAAGTCACTCGACGACCTTGATGTCGCCGGGCGGGCAGTGTTGGTCAGGGCGGACTTCAACGTCCCCCTGGCTGACGGTCCGGACGGCTCCCGCGTGATCACGGACGACGGCCGCATCGTGGCCGCTCTGCCGACCCTGGAGTACCTCCGTTCCAAGGGGGCTCGGGTGATCGTGGCGGCTCACCTCGGACGGGCCAAGGGGGAACGAGTTCCGGAACTGAGTCTGGCGCCGGTAGCGGCCCGCTTGGGCGACCTCCTGAGCACCACCGTGACTCTCGCGGATCTGGCCGACGCGCCACCGCTGGTGGCAGGAATGGCTCCCGGAGATGTCCTGCTGCTGGAGAACATCAGGTTCGATGGTCGAGAGACCAGCAAGGACGCTGACGAGCGGGCTGAGCTGGCCAAGGAGTTGGCGGCGCTGGCTGACGTGTACGTGTCCGATGGCTTTGGCGTGGTGCACCGCAATCAGGCCTCGGTCACGGACGTCGCCCGTCTTCTGCCGAGCGCGGCCGGCCGCCTGGTCCATCAGGAGGCATCCGTCTTCGGCGGAATCATGGCCGAGCCGGCCCGACCCTTCATCGTGATCCTGGGCGGTTCGAAGGTCAGCGACAAGCTGGGCGTCATCGGCAACCTGATCGGGCGTGTGGACCGGCTGCTGATCGGTGGGGGTATGGCCTACACCTTCCTCAAGGCCCAGGGTCTGGGTGTCGGCGAGTCCCTTCTCGAGGCCGATCAGGTGGAGACCGTCCGCGGCTTCATCGACGAGGCGGCCACCAGGGGCGTCGAACTGCTCCTCCCTGTGGACTTCGTGGTCGCCGATCGGTTCGCGGCGGATGCGCAGACCGAGATCGTCGCGGCGGATGCCATCCCCGACGGCTGGATGGGCTTGGACATCGGCCCGCGCACCCGAGAGCTGTTCGCCAGCAAGATCGCCGATGCCGGAACGGTGGTCTGGAACGGACCGATGGGCGTGTTCGAGATGGAGCCATTCGCGGGAGGGACCCTTGCGGTCGCTCAGGCGATGGCTGGATCATCGGGCTTCACCGTGATCGGAGGCGGGGATTCCGCCGCAGCCGTTCGACAGCTGGATGTCGACGAGAGCCGCTTCACCCACATCAGCACCGGGGGAGGGGCCAGCCTGGAGTTCCTCGAGGGCAAGACCCTGCCCGGGCTGGCCGTTCTAGAGGAGACCACCTGATGGCAACCGTCCGCAAGCCGCTGATGGCCGGCAATTGGAAGATGAATCTCAACCATCTTGAGGCAATCGCGCTGGTCCAGAAGCTGGCCTTCGCCTTGACCGACGACGATTACGCGGCGGTCGACATTGCTGTCCTTCCGCCGTTCACGGACATCAGGTCCGTGCAGACCCTTGTCGATGGCGACCGGTACGACATTCTCTACGGCGCTCAGGATCTGGCGGTCAAGGACTCCGGCGCCTTCACGGGCCAGGTCAGCGGCCCGATGCTGGAGAAGCTCGGCTGCAGCTTCGTGACGGTCGGGCACAGTGAGCGTCGCGAGTACAACGGCGAGACCGATGACGTTGTCCACGCAAAGGTCGAGGCGGCTCTCCGCAGCAACCTGGTGCCCATCGTGTGCATGGGTGAGGGGCTTCCCGTGCGACAGGCAGGGGAGCAGGTGCCCCACGTACTTGCTCAGCTCGATGCAGATCTGGCGGGTTTGACGTCCGAGCAGGTGGCGGATCTGGTGATCGCCTATGAGCCGGTGTGGGCGATCGGTACCGGCGAGGTCGCCACTCCGGAGGACGCCCAGGAGGTCTGCGGCGCTATTCGGGCCCGCGTCAAGGAGACGTTCGGCAAGGAGTCTTCCGATGCTGTGCGCATTCTCTACGGTGGGTCGGTCAAGGCCTCCAATGTGGCGGGAATCATGGCGCAGCCGGATGTCGATGGGGCCCTCGTGGGCGGAGCCAGCCTCGATCCGGACGAGTTCGTCGGGATTGTGCGCTTCCGGCTGCACCCGCCCGAGTTGGTGGGCTAGGGCTACGTCTATCCTCTACAGGTCTGGTTCGTCCAGATCCATTCAACGGGAGTTCACATGATCACCGCACTCACGATCGTGCTCGCCGTGATCCTCGTGATCACGAGCGTCCTGCTCGTCGTGCTCATCCTGCTCCACCGGGGCAAGGGCGGCGGCCTGTCCGACATGTTCGGCGGGGGCGTCAGCTCGTCCGTTGGTGGTTCATCTGTCGCAGAGAAGAACCTCGACCGTCTCACGGTCGGGCTCGGGCTCGTCTGGGCAGCAAGCATCGTCGCGGTCGGGCTCCTCGTGAGCACGGCCTGACAGGGAGGCACAACACACATGGCAGGTGGAAGCGCAATCCGAGGCAGCCGCGTAGGCGCCGGACCCATGGGCGAGGCTGAGCGAGGCGAAGCTGCTCCGCGCATCTACGTCTCCTTCTGGTGCTCCCGTGGCCATGAGAGCAAGCCGAGTTTCGCCGCGGATGCTGCTCCGCCGGAGGAGTGGGATTGCCCGCGCTGCGGCCTGCCGGCTGGTCCGGATCAGGAGAATCCCCCCGCTCCGCCCAAGATCGAGCCGTACAAGACTCACTTGGCCTACGTGAAGGAGCGCCGTTCAGACAAGGATGGCGCAGCCATCCTCGACGAGGCGCTGGCGAAGCTGCGCGGACAGGCCTAGCAAGGAGAGTGGTCCGGCGTCACCGGGCCGCATGAGGCGCTCGAGCGGACTGATCAGACCGCCGGTCGGCCAACGTCTGCCGCGAGATCGGATGCGGCCTCCTGATCGAGGCAGTACAGGGTTCGCCGAAGTCCGCGAGCCCCGGCCGCAGGCACCTGGTATTCACCCGATCCCGACATGAGGCTCAGGCGAACGGCGTGGGCCTTGGCGGCGCCCGAGGCAAGGATCCACACTTCCTGAGCGGCTCGGATCGTGGCGAAGGTCATCGTGATCCTGGTGGGAGGCGGCTTGGGGGCGCCGTGCACGCTCACCACGGGTCGATGGTCCCGGACGGCAGGCAACTCGGGGAACAGCGATGCCACGTGCGCGTCGGGCCCGATACCGAGCATCAGGATGTCCATGGACGCCGTGGCGGAGTCACCGTGAGCGAATTCAGCGAGCGCCTCACCGTAGACGTCAGCGGCTCGCTCGGCGTCTCCGTCGACCTGCTCAGGGGTAGGTACCGAATGGACATGCGACACGGGGATGTCCACGTGGTCGAGCAAGGCGGCTCGCGCCGACGTCTCGTTGCGCTCCGGATCACCCGCGGGCAGGAATCGCTCATCGCCCCACCACACATGCACACGATGCCAATCGATCGAGTCGACGCCAGCAGATCGACGCAGCGCGTCGAGGACTGCTGTGCCTATTCCCCCTCCGGTGACGCATAGGTGAGCGATGCCTGCCTCCGAGATGCGCTCGACAAGCGTCGCGACCGTGCGTGCTGCAACGGATTCGGCCAGCTCCTGCCCTGACGCGTGCCGGAGGATGTCGACGATCACGGAAGTCTCAGGTGGTGCAGCACCTGCGCATAGACCTCGTCCGGATCCAGACGACGCAACTCCTCAGATAACAGCCCGGCGATCCCGCGGCGGGGCAGTGAGATTCGGGCGGGTGCCATGCCAGGTCGAGTGAGGGTGGCGGTGTCTCCCTCGGGACGACTCACGCAGATGTCACCATCGTGAGTGACGAGCCGTATCTCGGTGATGCCGGGTCCATCGCCGGCATGGATGGGTACGGGGACCCGCAACGTCATGTTGAGCCAAGACTGGAGCAGCAGTGCGCTCGGGTTGTCCGGTTCGGCCACCACCGAGGCCTCGGTGACAATCGGCCGGCCCTGGTCCATGGCGGAGGCGAGAGCTGAACGCCATGGAGTGAGGCGGGTCCAGGCAAGGTCCGTATCGCCTGGGCGATACCCCTCCTTGCGTCGGGCCAGCTCCACATAGACATCCTCGGCCGTTGACGCATCCGAGATTCGTCGCTGCGCATGCCTGCCGATGTGATCATCAAGGGGGACGTCGGGAGCATCGGCGGGCCAGTAGGCGACGACGGGAGTGTCTGACAGCAGCAGGGGGATCGCGACCGAATTGGCATGGTCGGCGAGTTCGCCACGCAGCCGCAGGACGGCGACCTCGCCCGGCCCATCCTCGCCGCCGACGGCGATTTCGGCGTCGAGCCGAGGAGCCTGCCGACTGGGCCGAGGAATCAGCGTGATGATGCGCATGGGGTGCTGGCGTGCCGCAGCGACTGCACCAGACGTCGCGTCCGCCTGAAACTCCTCGTCGCTGAGGATCAGGAGCGTCAGGACCATGCCGGTCGCGGGGGAGCCATTCCGGTGGCGCTCCTGCGCGATGGTGGCCGCGACAGCGCCCCCGCTGGTGTCGTCGAGTCGAATCATGGTCGCCTCCAGGTGCGCCCATCGCGGGCGATCATGTCGTAGGACGACGCGGGTCCCCAGCCGCCAGACGCGTACTGCTCGGGGCGACCGTGCTCGGCCCAGAAATCTAGGACGGGGTCGAGGATGTGCCAGCCGAGCTCGACCTCCTCATGTCGCGGAAAGAGCGGCGGGTCGCCGAGCAGCACATCGAGGATGAGTCGCTCGTACGCCTCGGGACTGGTATCGACGAACGAGTCGCCGTACTGGAAGTCCATCGTGACGTCGCGCACCTGAATGGATGTCGTGTCCGGAACCTTTGAGCCGAACCGAACCGTGATGCCCTCGTCGGGCTGAATTCGGAAGACCAGGGCGTTCTGGCTCAGCTCCTGAACCGCTGTCTTGGCGAAGGGCAGGTGCGGGGCCCTCTTGAAGACGACCGCCACCTCGGTGACGCGGCGTCCGAGGCGCTTGCCGGTACGGAGGTAGAACGGCACGCCGGCCCAGCGTCGATTGTCGACATCGACGCGCAGCGCGGCGTAGGTCTCGGTGGTGCTGTCGGGCGCGATGCCCTGTTCCTCGAGGTACCCGACAACCGGCACACCGCCCTGCCAGCCGGTTGCGTACTGGCCCCTGCTGGAGTGCTGGCCGATGTTGCGGGGCAGGCGTACTGCTCGGAGGGCCTTCTCCTTCTCGATGCGCACGTCGTCTGCTGCAAAGGAGAGCGGCTCCTCCATGGCGGTGAGGGCCAGCAGTTGCAGTAGGTGATTCTGGATGACATCCCGAGCGGCGCCGATGCCGTCGTAATAGCCGGCCCGTCCACCGATACCGATGTCCTCCGCCATGGTGATCTGGACGTTGTCGACATAGTTGCTGTTCCACAGGGGTTCGTACATGGCGTTGGCGAAGCGAACCGCGAGGATGTTCTGTACGGTCTCCTTGCCCAAGTAGTGATCGATGCGGAAGACGGACCCTGAGTCGAAAACGCGATCCACCACGTGGTTGAGCTCTTCCGCACTTGCGAGGTCGTGGCCGAACGGCTTCTCGATAACCACCCGCCGCCAGGCACCGGGGGCGCTGGTGGCAAGGCCAGAGGACTGCAGGTGGTCCAGAACCACGGGGAACAGACCCGGTGGGATGGACAGGTAGAAGGCGTGATTGCCCTGCGTGCCGCGCGAGGAGTCCAGAGCCGAGACTGTCTCCTTCAGGCGCTGGTAGGCCTCTGGATCGGCCAGATCCCCGGCGACGAAGCGAATGCCCTCGGACAGCTGCCGCCAGACCTCCTCCCGGAATGGAGTGCGTGCATGCTCTCGAACCGCATCGTGGACGATCTGGGCGAAGTCCTGATCCTCCCAGTCTCGTCGGGCAAAGCCGACGAGCGCGAAGCCAGGAGGCAGGAGCCCGCGATTCGCGAGGTCATAGATGGCGGGCATGACCTTCTTGCGGGCGAGGTCGCCCGTGACACCGAAGAGCACCATGCCGCAGGGGCCAGCGACCCGTGGCAGCCGCTGATCGAGGGGACTGCGCAGCGGGTTCGCGGCTTCGTCCGCGTGTCGGTGTGGGCTCATGTCACAGACCGGCTGCGGCAGAGACGGTGCCGCGGAGCTGCTCCCATGAGTCGATGAACTTCGTGACCCCCTCCGCCTCGAGGGTCGCGCTCACATCAGCCTGGCTGATCCCCAAGGACTCAAGGGAGGACCACACCTCGGCAGACGCGGCGAAGGTCCCGTCGACGGTGTCGCGCGGCACGGGCCCGTTGTCAGCGACTGCCCGCAGCGTGGCCTCGGGCATCGTGTTGACACAGCCCCTCACGACGAGATCCAGCACGTAACGCGTAGGAGCCATGGTTGGATCCTTGACCCCCGTGGACGCCCACAGAGGTCGTTGCCTATGGGCGCCTGCTCGTTCAAGCTCGGCCCAACGCGGCGAACGGGTGCTCTCCAGGTGGGCCTGCCATACGAGCCGTCCCGTGGCGATCGCGGCCTCGCCGTGCAGTACCTGGGCCGCGGGAGATTCGATATCGCTCAGACGGCCGTCCACTTCAGTGTCGATTCGACTGATGAAGAAGCTCGCCACCGATCGAATCCTGGTGAGGTCATGCCCGCGTTCGAGGGCGAGCTCGAGGCCGCGAACGTAGGCCTCGACAACGGCGTTATAGCGGTCGACGGAGAAGATGAGGGTGACATTGACGCTGATGCCTGACCCGATGACCTCCGTGATGGCCGGAAGACCCTCGGGGGTCGCGGGGATCTTGATGAGGGCGTTCGGGCGGTCGACGATCGCCCACAGTTGCCGTGCCTGGTCGACCGTCGCCTCGGTGTCATGAGCGAGGCGCGGATCGACCTCGATGGAGACGCGCCCGTCCTCACCATTAGAGGCCTCGAACAACGGGAGGAAGACGTCGCAGGCAGCGCGCACGTCATCGGTGGTCAGGGACCTGATGATGGAGTCGACATCCGAGCCGGCATTGGCCAGCGCCGCGAGTTGATCGGCATAGGCTGCGGCGCCCCCTGAGATGGCCTTCTCGAAAATTGTGGGATTGGTTGTCACGCCACGCACGGAGTCGATCGTGATCATGTCCGCGAGCTGGCCGGAGGTGATCCGGGTGCGATCGAGGTCGTCCAGCCAGACCGAGACGCCAGCCGCGGTGAGGTCCTGCAGGTTCGCTTGAGGTGCGCTGCTCATGTGGTGGGTTCCTTCACGGGTTCGATAGCGGGAGCTCGTTGGCCGGGGGGACGGTGACGGGGGACGGGTCAGTCTCGCTGGCTGGCAGCCAGGGTTGCTCGTGCCTCGCGGACGATGTCATCCACGGTGATGCCGGCGTCGCGGAAGAGGATGGCGGGGTCGGCACTGGCGCCGAAGTGATCAATGCCCACGACGCGACCGTTCGCTCCCACGAAACGCCACCAGCCGAGGGTAGCTCCCGCTTCGACGGCTACGCGAGCAGTGACCGACGGGGGGAGGACGGCATCCCGATAAGACGCATCCTGCTGGTCGAACCACTCCAGGCAGGGCAGGGAGATGACTCTGGTGCCAGTGCCCTCAGTCTCGAGCACCTCGGCTGCGGCAAGGGCGAGCTGGACCTCAGAGCCGGTCGCCAGGAGGAGGACGGACGCGTTGTCGCTCTCTCGAACGACGTAGCCGCCACGGGCGACACCCGCCCACACCTCGCTGACGGGCAGGTCCAGCGTCGGCACATTCTGCCGAGTGAGGACGAGACCGACCGGTCCGTGCTGACGGAGGGTTGCGCGCCACGCGGCTGCGGTTTCATTGGCATCAGCCGGTCGGACGACCGCAAGGTCGGGTATGGCGCGTAGCGACCACAGGTGCTCAATCGGCTGATGCGTTGGGCCGTCCTCGCCCAGGCCGATCGAGTCGTGGGTCCACACGTAGGTAACCGGAGTCTTCATCAGAGCCGAGAGCCGGACGGCCCCGCGCATGTAGTCCGAGAAGACGAGGAAGGTCCCCCCGAACGGCCGCGTGAGTCCGTGAAGCGCGATGCCGTTCATGATCGCCCCCATGGCGTGCTCACGAACGCCGTAGTGGACGACACGACCGTAGGGCGACCCCTGGCCCGTCGGGTTGCCCGGTGGCAGGAAACTCGCTGCGCCCTCGATGGTGGTGTTGTTGGACTCTGCGAGGTCTGCGGAGCCACCCCAGAGCTCGGGCATCACCCGGGCGAGGGCATTGATGACCTCACCTGATGCCTTGCGGGTGGAAACGGATGGCGCATCGAACACGGGCACGGCGGCATCCAGGTCACTGGGCACGTCGCGCTGCACGAGGCGAGTCAGAAGCGCTGCTCGGTCAGGATTGTTCAGCGACCACTCGGTGAAGGCGGCATTCCAACTCCGTCGGACATCGTCCACGCGAGCGCGCAGTCGCTGCCTGAGGTGATCAAGGAGGTCAGTGTCGAACGCGAAGTCCTCGTCTGGATTCAGGCCGAGGATCTCCTTGGTGGCTCGCACCTCGTCGGCACCGAGCGCGGATCCATGGGACTTGGCGGTGTTGCGGGCATGGGGAGCAGGCCAGGCGATCGTGGTCCGCAATTGGATCAGCGTCGGCCGGGAGCGCTCTGCCTTGGCCTTGCCGATTGCCTCGAACAGGCCGGCGACATCCACTGAACCGTCCGGCATTTGGTCCACACGATGGGTGGCCCAGCCGTAGGCGCGGTATCGCTCGCACACATCCTCGTCGAAGGCGAGTGCGGTATCGCCCTCGATGGAGATGTGGTTGTCGTCGTAGATGACGCATAGTTCATTCAGCTTCTGCAGGCCAGCGAGGGAGGACGCCTCTGAGGTGATGCCCTCCTCGAGATCTCCGTCGCCGGCGATCGCCCAGATGCGGTGGTCGAAAGGGCTGTCGTCACGTGCGGCGCTCGGGTCCAGCAACCCGCGCTCATATCGGGCAGCCATGGCCATGCCGACCGCCATGGACAGTCCCTGGCCGAGTGGTCCGGTGGTGGCCTCCACGCCCGCCGTGTGACCGTGCTCGGGATGCCCGGGGGTCCGGCTGCCAGCGGTCCGGAATGACTCGAGGTCCGCGAGCGTGAGCCCGTAGTCCGAGACGAAGAGCTGGCTGTAGAGGGTCAGGCTGGTGTGGCCTCCTGAGAGGACGAAGCGGTCCCGCCCGAGCCAGCTCGGGTCGTGGGGATCGTGTCGCATGACCTTCTGGAAGAGCAGATATGCCACGGGAGCCAGGGTCATGGCCGTGCCGGGGTGGCCGTTACCCACGCGCTGGACTGCGTCAGCCGCGATGGCCCGCAGATAGGCGACGGCGCGGTCATCGTCCGCAGACCATTCCAGCTCGGGGCTCTCGACGGGTTCAGGTTCCTGATGAGATGAGGGACGCATGAGGCAAGCCTAGTGATGGATGCACCCGCATTCGGCGGACCGTGGGGAAGGTACGCTGTCGTTGCCCGATGTTCTCGGGTGGTCAACCAAGGTGCTCGGATGACCAGTTCGGATGATGACTTCGAACGACGAGTTCGGACAACCAGATCGGGAGCGGAGTCGGGTGACCCTCGTGGAGCAGCAAGCCGGCGAGGTCACGCTCCGTGCCCGAGTACGTGCCCACGTGGCGTTGACCAAGCCCCGAATCGTCGAGCTCCTGCTGGCAACGGCCATCCCGACGATGTTCCTGGCGGCCGGTGGCCTTCCACCGCTGGTTCCCACGATCGGGGTGCTTATCGGGGGCACGTTGGCAGCCGGATCCGCCAACACCTTCAACAGCGTCTACGACCGCGATATCGACGCCTTGATGGCCCGGACCTATCACCGACCTGCCGTGCTCGGAATCGTCAGCGTGCGAGCAGGAATGGTGCAGGGCGTGCTCCTGGGCGTTCTGAGTGCACTGGTGCTCTGGGCCACGGCGAACGTGCTGTCCGCGATGCTCGCTCTAGTGGCCATCGTCTTCTATGCGGTCGTGTACACAATGATCCTGAAGCGGCGGACTTCGCAGAACATCGTGTGGGGCGGTGCGGCCGGCTGCATGCCGGTCCTGATTGCCTGGGCTGCGGTCACCGACTCGCTCAGCTGGACACCGGTGGTGCTCTTCCTGATCGTCTTCTTCTGGACCCCTCCCCACTATTGGCCGCTGGCCATGCGCTTCCGGGAGGACTATGCGGCGGCGGGTGTGCCGATGCTGCCGGTCGTGAAGAGCGATGCGGAGGTCGTGCGCAGCATCCTCTGGTACTCCTGGGTGATGGTGGGAGTGTCGCTGGCACTGGTGCCAATCGCCCCCATGGGCTGGGTTTACGCGGTGGGCGCGACGGTCCTGGGGGTCGCGTTCCTCTGGCAGGCTTACAGCGTTCGTAAGGCCGTTCGGCGGTCGGATGCTCAGGTGACCAAGGTCGCGATGCGCCTGTTCCACGGCTCCATCACCTATCTGGCGCTGCTTTTCCTGCTGGTGGCCTTGGAGCCGTTCGTTCCCTGAGATGGGGCCCGGCGGCTACGCCCGTGTGCGCAGGCTCGGGGGAATGAAGAGCACGATGATCCACACGAGCGTGGCTCCGAGCACGTGCACGGTGACGAGGACCTCCGGCAGACCCGTGAAGTACTGGGTGTAGCCGATGATTCCCTGAAGGCCGGCGACCGCGAGCAGGAGCCAAGCGCGGCGGCGAGCGTGTGCTGGCGCCTTGGTTAGGGCCAGGGCCACCAGCAGACCGATCAGCAAGCCAAGGAACAGCAGAACGACGTCGGCGTGCAGCCAAGCCACGGTGCGCGGGTCCCAGCCGAGTCGCTGTACGTCTTCATCACCACTGTGTGGACCGGAACTCGTGACCAGGACACCCAGCACCACCACGACCGCGGTGACGGCCACCAGCAGCCAGGCAAGGACGCGAACGGGCCGCGGGGTGAGCCACGTGGGCTTTCCGTCACCGTCATCGGCGGAGCGGACTACCAGTGCGACCACCCCGGCGATGATGGCCATGGAAATCAGGAAGTGGGCGCCGACGATGAGGGGGTGCAGTCCGGTCAGAACGGTGATGCCGCCCAAGATCGCCTGCCCGACCGTGCCGGCCAGGGGAACCAATGCCAGCGCCATCAGTGCAGGGCGTGGGGGCAGGTCCGCTCGCGCGCGTCGGCGTCGATCGATCAGTCCTGCAACAAGGGCGGCCAGAGCGAGAGCCAGCAAGACGAAGGTCAGCAGCCGGTTGCCGAACTCGATGTACTTGTGCCACGCCTCGGCCTGATCTGACGTGGGGGCGATCGAGCCGTCGACACACTCTGGCCATGTTGGACAACCCAGACCGGACGAGGTGATGCGCACCACGGCGCCGGTGAGAACGATCCCAGCCTGACCGACAAGGTTGGCGATGTAGATGCCGCGAACGCCCCTCCTGGACCGTCCGGACGGGGGGCTGGACGGTGGCGCGCTCACGTGGTCAGCCTATGTCCACCTGAAGGTGCGCGTCGCGACGAGAGTGCCAAGCGCAGACCAGGCGAGCAGCACTCCTGCAGCCATGGCAGGCACAGCCGTTCCACCCAGGGAGGCGGCGAGCGCCTCCACCAGGGCGCCCGACGGCAGATAGGGGACGACGGCGCCGAGCAAGTCCGGAAGCGACGCGGCAGGGATGACGACGCCCCCGAAGAGCAGGAACACCAGAAAGAGTCCGTTGGCGACGGCGAGGACTCCTTCCGCGCGCAGGGAGCCCGCGAGGACGAAGGCCCACGGTGCCCACGCCGCCACACCGAGAAGGACGAGGACCGGCACGACGAGTGCCGACGGCGCCGGACGCCACCCCAGGAAGACCGCGAGGAGGGTTGCCAGACCGCCGCTGAGCGCAGTGACGACCACGGTGGCTCCAGCCTTGCCGAACAGGAGTTCTCGGGAAGTGAGGGGAGTGGTGGCGAGCAGTCGCAGGGCGCCGGAACGTCTCTCGAAGCCCGTGGCGATGGCAAGGGAGGTGAATCCAGTGCTGATCACGGAAACGGCGAGCACCGTGGCCAGCGAGGCTGCGATGGTGTCGCCCCCTGTCGTCTGGGGCAGCACGTCGGTCAACGCCAGAACGAGAAGCAGGCCGAGTGGAATCACGATGGTCAGAAGCAGCTGTTCGCCATTGCGCAGGAGAAGACGCGTCTCCCAGCGCCCTTGGGCGAGGATTCTGGTCAGCGATGTCATGGGCGACCCTCGACCAGATCGATGACGACGTCCTCGAGCGAGCGACGCCCCAGTCGGAGGTCCGGAGTTCGCACGCCATGCTGACCGCACCAGGCAGCAACGGTGGCCAGGGACATGGGATCGAGGGTGCCGCTGATGCGATAGAACCCCGGTGGGGTCTCGCTGACGGATGTTCCCGGCGGCAGGGCATCGCGGAGATCGTCAAGCTCCATGTGGCGTGGACCGCGAAAGGCAATGGCGTCGTCCTCGCCCACAAGATCGCTGACCGACCCCTCGCGGACGATGTCACCGTCGGCCATGACGATGACCTTGTCTGCCATGCGTTCGACGTCATCGAGCAAGTGCGTGGTGAGTACGACTGTCATTCCTGCGTGCACTCGGTCAAGGAGCAGATCATGAAAGGCACGACGACCCGTGGCGTCGAGTCCGGTCGTCGGCTCGTCAAGGAAGACCAGGCGCGGCCGACCGACGAGAGCACAGGCCGCAGCCACCCGGCGCTGCTCACCTCCGGACAGTCGCCGGATTGTCGTGCGAGTCGATGGATCGACGCCGACGGAGTCCAGGAGTGCTGCAGGCTGATCAGGGTTCGGGTAGAGGGAGGCCACGTGCTGGACCATCTCCAGCGGCCGCGCCGTCGGGTAAAGCCCGCCGTCCTGAAGCATGACGCCCACCTGCGCATGGACGCGTTGTCGATCGCTGGCACTCCCCGGAAGTGCTGTTCCCAGCACCTCCACAGTGCCCGCAGATGCAGTGCGCAGACCCACGCACACCTCGACCGTCGAGGTCTTGCCCGCACCGTTGGGACCCACCAGGGCGGTGATACTCCCGTCATCGGCAGTGAGGCTCACGCCGGCAACCGCGGTGCGCGCGCCGTAGCGCACGACCAGATCTCGAATCACGAGGGGAGATGTGTGTGAGGGCACGAGGGGAGCATAGGCGGCCGCTCGAGACCCCCCAGGTTGCAACCTGATTCATTTACGCAACAATGGGGTTGTGAAATTCCCCGGTGAGGCCTCGGAGCGGGTGGCGCGCGCCCTCTTGAGCCACGGTCCCCAAACGGCGGCCGAGCTGGCGGATGCCCTGTCCCTCACGACGACCGCGGTGCGCCGACAGCTGGTGATCTTGGTCGACGGCGGTTTCGTGGTTGCTCACGAGCGTGCGCCCTACGGACCGAGCCCCAAGCGAGGTCGGGGACGTCCGGGAAGCGTCTTCAGCCTGACCGACGAGGGGCGTTCCGCCTGTGATTCGGCCTATGACGATCTGGCCCTCTCGGCTCTGCGCCATCTGGCCGAGCGATACGGCGACGATGCGGTGACGGACTTCGCGCGTGAGCGCGCCCAGGCACTGGCCGCGCTGCTTCCGGCGCCAGGCACCGGGACTCCGGACGACGTGGCTGCAGCGCTCACGGCGGCGGGTTACGCGGCCGAGATCCAGCCGCTTGGAGATGTGGCCGTGCAGCTGTGCCAGCACAACTGCCCGATCATCGATGTGGCTCGCGAGTTCCCATCGCTCTGCGAGGAGGAGACAGCGGCGCTGTCGCAGGTCCTGGACCTGCATGTCACGCGTCTGGCGACTCTCGCTCACGGTGATGAGGTCTGCACCTCCGTCATACCGCTGCCCCCCAACTCGACGTCCCGTCCCTCGAGCACGACCCGACGAAAGGTATCCGCATGACTACGCAGCAGGACACCGCCGCGACCATCGACGAGCTCGGTCGCTATGAGTACGGATGGCATGACTCAGACGCCGCCGGTTCGGGCGCACGACGCGGCCTGAGCGAAGAGGTCGTGCGCGATATCTCTGCGAAGAAGAACGAGCCCCAGTGGATGCTGGACCTGCGTCTGAAGGGTCTTCGCCTGTTCAACCGCAAGCCCATGCCCGTCTGGGGATCGGACTTGAACTCGATCGACTTCGAGAACATCAAGTACTTCGTCCGGTCAACCGAGAAGCAGGCCGCGTCCTGGGACGAGCTGCCCGAGGACATCAAGAACACCTACGACCGACTGGGCATTCCGGAGGCGGAGAAGCAACGCCTCATCGCTGGAGTTGCTGCGCAGTACGAGTCCGAAGTGGTCTACCACGCGATCCGCGAGGACCTCGAGGAGCAGGGGGTGCTCTTCCTGGACACCGATACCGGCCTTCGAGAGCACGAGGATGTCTTCCGCGAGTACTTCGGGTCGGTCATCCCGGTGGGTGACAACAAGTTCGCCGCTCTCAACACTGCTGTCTGGTCAGGCGGCTCCTTCATTTACGTGCCCAAGGGTGTCAAGGTGGAGATCCCCCTGCAGGCCTACTTCCGGATCAACACCGAGAACATGGGTCAGTTCGAGCGAACCCTGATGATCATCGATGAAGACGCATACGTGCACTATGTCGAGGGATGCACTGCGCCCATCTACTCAAGCGACTCCCTGCACTCGGCCGTTGTCGAGATCGTGGTGAAGAAGGGTGGACGCTGCCGGTACACCACGATTCAGAACTGGTCGACGAATGTGTACAACCTTGTGACGAAGCGTGCTGTCGCACATGAGGGCGCAACGATGGAGTGGGTAGACGGAAACCTCGGCTCGAAGGTGACCATGAAGTACCCCGCCGTCTGGATGACGGGCGAGCACGCGAAGGGCGAGACGCTGTCCATCGCCTTTGCGGGCGCGGGTCAGCATCAAGATGCCGGGGCGAAGATGGTTCACGCGGCGCCCAATACCTCGTCGAACATCATCTCCAAGTCGGTGGCCCGTGGCGGTGGACGTACGTCGTACCGCGGACTCGTCCAGATCCATGAGGGTGCGCACGGATCCAAGAGCACCGTCAAGTGCGATGCGCTCCTGGTCGACGACATCTCGCGCTCGGACACATACCCGTATGTGGATGTTCGCGATGACGACGTGTCGATGGGTCACGAGGCCACAGTGTCGAAGGTGAGTGAGGACCAACTCTTCTACCTGATGTCGCGTGGCATGACTGAGGACGAGGCGATGGCCATGATCGTCCGCGGATTCATCGAGCCGATCGCGCGCGAGCTTCCGATGGAGTACGCCCTCGAGCTCAACCGCCTCATCGAGCTGCAGATGGAAGGGGCCGTCGGGTGACAACCCTCGCTGCACCGCCCATCGATCTCGCGCCCCGACTGGCGTCTGGGTCGTTGAGTGACTTCCCCATTCCGCATGGACGTGAGGAGGCTTGGCGTTTCACTCCACTCGACAAGGTCAAGCACATGCTTGACGTCGATCCCGACGCAGGCGACGTCACTGCTGAGGCCTCGGGCTTCGTCACGGTCGGCCCGATCGACGCGGCCGATGCCGGTCATTGGCTGCCGACTGATCGTGCGGCGGTCGTGGCTTGGGTAGCGGCCGGGACCAGCGTGCGTGTGGACATTCCCGCGGACACGGTGGTGGAAGAGCCCATCATCGTTCACCTGAAGGCACAGGCGGCTCGCGCCCATGCCCACGTGGACGTGCGTCTGGGGCGACATGCCAAGGCGACCGTCGTCATTGTTCATGACGCTGAAGCGGACGTGAGTGGGAACATTGTGACTCAGGTCGCGGATGGGGGAGACCTCACGATGCTGTCGATCCTCGACGAGTCAGCGGACGCGGATGCGTCTGGAGTGATGTCAGAGCGCGTGCAACTGTGGCACTGGCCGGTGCAGATCGGCCGTGATGCGACCTTCCTCGGCTCGGCCATCACCCTCGCCGGTTCCGTGGTCCGGATGCTCCCATCGGTGACGTTCGCGGGGCCAGGCGGCTCGGCGACCCTGCTCGGGGCTTTCCTCGCCTCTGAAGGCCAGTACCTCGAGCACCGCATCCTTGTCGAGCACGAGGCTCCCCATTGCACGAGTTCGGTGACTTACAAGGGCGCTCTCAGCGGTGAGGGCACTCACACGGTATGGGTCGGAGACGTGGTGGTGCGCCGCGATGCGATCGGCACAGAGACCTACGAGATGAACCGGAATCTCCTGCTTGATGACGGAGCCCGAGCCGACTCGGTGCCGAATCTCGAACTCGAGACCGGCGACATCGCTAGCGCAGGGCACGCGAGCGCCACGGGTCGTTTCGACGATCAGCAGCTGTTCTACCTGCAGGCGCGAGGCATCCCTGAGCGGGTGGCACGCCAACTGGTCGTCCGAGGGTTCTTCGTCGACGTGCTGACTCGAGTAGGCAGCCGTCAATGGCGGGACGCGGTACTGGACCGTATTGCTCAGCGCTTGGGAATGGAGCCCGAACTCGAGCGTGAGCTCAAGGCGGACTCATGACCTTTGAGCCTGCCTGTGCACTGGATGACCTCGAGGTCAATTCGCCCAGTCGATTGATCGTCGGGGGCGTAGCCATGGCCGTAGTGCGAACTCCCGAAGGCGTGTTCGCCGTGAACGACCGATGCTCGCATGCTGACGTCTCCCTCTCCGAGGGCGAGGTTGAGGGATGCACGCTCGAGTGCTGGCTGCACGGCTCTGCCTTCGACCTACGCACAGGCATCCCCCTGACTCCGCCGGCGATTCGTCCGGTGGACACCTATCCAGTGAGGGTGATCGGCGAGGGTGCCGATGCCTCAGTGGAGATCGACCCCGTTCCACACGTTCGCGACACCGACGCCCCAGTAGAGGATTCACCATGAGCACTCTGAAGATTTCCGATCTGCATGCCTCTGTCATCACCGATGACGGTCCGCGCGAGATTCTGCGGGGCGTGACCATCGATGTGGCATCAGGAAGCACGCATGCCGTCATGGGACCCAATGGCTCGGGCAAGTCGACTCTCGCCTACGTCATCGCCGGACATCCCAAGTACGTGGTGACCCAGGGCAGCATCACGTTGGACGGTGAGGATGTCCTCCAGATGTCCGTGGACGAGCGAGCCCGGGCTGGACTGTTTCTGGCGATGCAATACCCCGTCGAGATCCCGGGGGTCAGCGTCTCCAACTTCCTGCGCACCTCGGCGACAGCGGTACGCGGCGAGGCACCCAAGCTGCGCACGTGGATGAAGGAGATGAAGGACGCCATGGGCGTGCTTCAGATGGATCCGAAGTTCGCGGAGCGCAACGTCAACGAGGGTTTCTCGGGCGGTGAGAAGAAGCGACACGAGATTCTCCAGCTGTCGCTGCTCAAGCCGAAGATCGCCATCCTCGATGAGACCGATTCCGGGCTCGACGTGGACGCACTTCGAGTCGTGTCGGAAGGCGTCAACACCTTCCGCGAGGAGACTGGCGCCGGAACGCTCCTGATCACGCACTACACCCGAATCCTGCGCTACATCCAGCCGGATTTCGTTCATGTGTTCTTCGACGGCCGGATCGTGGAGAGCGGGGGGCCGGAGCTGGCGGCAGTCCTGGAGTCGGAGGGTTACGAGCGCTTCATCACCCCGGCGACCCCGTGACGAAGCCGCTTGACGTCGCCCGAATTCGACGCGACTTCCCGATCCTCCAGCGAACGGTCAGAGATGACCGACCCCTGGTGTATCTCGACAGCGCGGCGACCAGTCAGAAGCCGTTCCAGGTCATTGATGCGGAGTCCGACTACTACCGTTCCTGTAACGCTGCCGTGCATCGCGGAGCCCATCAGCTAGCTGAGGAGGCGACGGACGCCTACGAGGGTGCGCGCGCGAAGATCGCCGGGTTCGTGCACGGGCGCCCCGAGGACCTCGTCTTCACGAAGAACGCCACCGAGAGCCTCAATCTGGTCGCCTACGCCTTCTCGAATGGTGCGGCCAAGGCTCAGCACGGTGACGACGCGATCGATTCACGCTTCGTGATCGGCCCCGGCGATTCGATTGTCGTCACCCAGATGGAGCACCACGCCAATCTCGTGCCGTGGCAGGAGGTGTGCGCCAAGACTGGTGCCACGCTGCGATGGATCGGTGTCGACGACGACGGTCGGTTGGATCTGCGTGATCTGTCGACCATCATCGATGAGTCGACCAAGGTGGTCTCGGTGGTGCATCAGTCAAACCTCCTGGGGACCATCAATCCGGTGAGCGAACTGATGGCTCATGCACGTGCGGTTGGTGCTCTCGGCATCGTGGATGCGTGCCAGTCGATTCCCCACATGCCCGTTGATGTCAACGAGCTCGGCGCGGACCTCGTGGCATGGAGCGGGCACAAGATGCTCGGTCCGACGGGTATCGGAATGCTCTGGGGACGGCCCGAGGTGCTGGAGGCGATGCCTCCCTTCATCACGGGCGGATCCATGATCGAGACCGTCTTCATGGATCACAGCACGTATGCCGCGCCGCCCAAGCGATTCGAGGCAGGAACGCCCATGGTCGCCCAGGCGGTTGGGGTCGCAGCCGCAGTGGACTACTTGGATGCACTGGGTATGGACGCTGTCGAGGCACACGAGCACGTGCTGACGGGCTACGCACTGGAACAGTTGCGGAACGTGCCGGGTGTGCGCATCATCGGCCCGCAGGACAACCATGCGCGGGGTAGTGCGGTGTCATTCGTGGTCGATGGGCTGCACCCGCATGATGTGGGGCAGTTCCTCGATGATCACGGTGTGGCCGTCAGAGTCGGGCACCATTGTGCGTGGCCCACGTGTCGACGGTTCGACGTCCCTGCGACTACCCGACTGTCCACTTACATCTACAACGACACCAGCGATATTGACGTGGCCGTCGACGGCATTCGCGCGGCCCAGAAGTTCTTCGGAGTATGACGTGAATGTTGAATCGCTGTACCAGGAGATCATCCTCGACCACTACAAGAACCCGCGGGGGAAGCGCCCGTTGGCGGGAGCCGAGGGGGAGTCGTACCAGGTGAATCCGACCTGCGGTGACGAGGTGACTGTGCAGGTGGCGCGCGATCGGGATGGGCACCTGCACGTGGGATATGAAGGGCAGGGATGCTCGATCTCGCAGGCCAGCGCGAGCGTCATGGCGGAGATGGTCGAGGGAATGGACGTATCGACGGCTGATGCCGTCAGGCACGCCTTCGTCGAGCTGATGCACAGCAAGGGAGCGGTGGAGCCAGACGAGGAAGTCCTGGGAGATGGTGTGGCCTTCGTCGGCGTCGCCAAGTACCCAGCGAGAATCAAATGCGCCCTGCTTCCATGGATGGCGCTCCAGGACGCACAGGTCAAGGCCGGAATAGGCACCGAGGATCAGGGAGAGGCACGATGAGCACTGCGACAGAGGACGACGTCCTGGAGGCGTTGAAGGACGTCGTCGATCCTGAACTTGGCATCAATGTCGTCGATCTCGGTCTGGTCTATGGGGTGGTCATCGACGATGCGAGCACCGCAACAGTCGACATGACCCTCACCAGCGCTGCCTGCCCCCTGACCGATGTCATCGAGGATCAGATGCGCTCGGCACTGTCCGAGGTTGTCCCGGACTTTCGCATCAACTGGGTGTGGATGCCGCCGTGGGGTCCCGACAAGATCACTGATGACGGACGCGAGATGCTCCGGGCCCTGGGCTTCAACGTCTGAGACGGACGCTGGCGGGAGGTGCCTCGACGGGCACCTAGACTGGCGTCATCATGATTTCCACCAGCGGGCTCGAGGTTCGAGCCGGATCCAGCCTGCTCCTGCAGGAGGCAAGCCTTCGGGTGGCACGAGGTGACCGCATCGGCCTGGTCGGCCGCAATGGCGCTGGCAAGACGACGCTGACCCGAATCCTTGCCCAGGAGACTCAGCCGGCCTCTGGCACGGTGTCGTCCAGCGGCACTGTCGGCTATCTGCCGCAGGATCCCCGATCCGGCGATCCCGATGAGATCGCCAGGGATCGCATCCTGTCCGCTCGTGGTCTGCATGACGTGGTGCGGCGAATGCAGGAGTCCAGCATGGGCATGTCCACGGAGGACGAAGCGGAGCGCGAACGCCTGATCGCACGCTATGCCCGGGCCGAGGCGGAATTCGAGGCTCTGGGCGGGTACGCGGCTGAGTCGCAGGCCTCAGCGATCGCCGCGAGCGTGGGTTTGCCTGACCGCGTACTCGCCCAGCCGCTCGGCACACTGTCTGGTGGCCAGAGACGTCGTGTGGAATTGGCTCGGATTCTCTTCAGCGGGGCCGATGTGCTGCTTCTGGATGAGCCGACCAATCACCTCGACGCCGATTCCATCCGATGGCTTCGCTCCTTCCTGGCCGGATACGAGGGCGGCTTCATCGTGATCAGTCATGACACCGACCTCCTCGAGGACACCGTGAACAAGGTGTGGCACCTCGACGCGAATCGACGCGAGGTCGACGTCTACGCCCTCGGGTGGAAGGCGTACCTGACGGCTCGGGAGGCAGATGAGCGTCGGCGTCGTCGTGAACGACGCAATGCAGAGCAGCAGGCTGATGCGCTGCGACATCAAGCGGAGCGCATGCGAGCCAAGGCGACCAAGGCCAAGGCAGCCCAGTCGATGCTCAAGCGAGCCGATCGGATCATGGGTGCAAGTGAGGGAGCACGACGCAGTGACAAGGTTGCAGCACTGAGATTCCCCGACCCCAAGCCCTGTGGGCGCGTGCCCCTGACCGCGGCCGGTCTCTCGCGTTCCTACGGTTCGCTGGAGGTCTTCACCGATGTGGACCTGGCGATCGACCGTGGAAGTCGCGTGGTCATCCTTGGACTCAACGGTGCAGGCAAGACCACGCTGCTGCGGATCTTGGCCGGAGTAGACGCACCGGACACCGGTGAGGTGCTCCCCGGCCACGGAGCGGTGATCGGGTACTACGCCCAGGAGCACGAGACCCTTGATCCCACGTCAACAGTGCTCGAGACGATGAGGCATGCGGCCCCGCATCTGGACGACACGCGTCAGCGCACCGTTCTGGGCTCCTTCCTCTTCGCCGGTGACGATGTCCAAAAGCCCACCGGAGTGCTATCAGGAGGCGAGAAGACGCGCCTGGCGCTGGCATGCTTGGTGGTGTCCGGCGCGAATGTCCTGCTGCTGGATGAACCCACCAACAACCTCGATCCGGCAAGCCGCGAAGAGGTTCTGGGGGCGCTCTCCCGTTATGAGGGCGCGGTCATTCTCGTGACTCACGACCCGGGAGCCGTGTCTGCTCTGGGTCCGGAGCGGGTACTGATCCTGCCCGATGGTGATGAGGACCTGTGGAGCGACACTTATGCGGATCTGGTCGAACTGGCGTGAGAGGTAGACGACGATGAGTGATGTTGTTGATGGCGTCCGGACTGCACTGCACGATGACGTGCTCGAGGTCACTCTCGCGTCCCCCGACGTGCGCAATGCGCAGACGCCGGGGACCTGGCGCCGGTTGGCGAGCATTCCAGACGCGTTGACGCCGGAGGTTCGGTTCGTCGTGCTGCGCGGTGAGGGTCCGAGCTTCTCCGCTGGCCTCGATCGGCGCATGCTCACTCCGGAGGGTGTACCCGGGGAGCCCTCACTCCTCGACCTTTCCCAGCGAGATGCGGACACCATGGATGGGTTCATCCAGCAGGCGCAGGCGGCCTTCACCTGGTGGGCACGAATTCCTCAGGTGAGCATTGCGCTCGTGCAGGGCCATGCGATTGGAGCAGGCTTCCAGCTCGCGCTCGCGTGTGACGTCATGATCGTCGCACCGGATGTGAAGCTGGCCATGCGCGAGACATCACTTGGACTGGTGCCTGACCTCGGCGGAACGGGTCCACTGCTGGATCGGGTGGGCTACTCACGGGCACTGGAGATCTGTGCAACGGGCAGGTTTGTCGGTTCGGATGAGGCTGTTCGTCTAGGTCTCGCCCTCCGAGCGGTGCCTCAGGAAGATTGGGACATCGCGCTCGACGAGATGCTCACACCGATACGGGCTGCCATGCCGTCGGCCGTGGCAGAGTTGAAGACACTTCTCCGGGGCGGCTCGGGTGCAGTCGACCAACTGGCACGTGAGCGCGAGTCGCAGGTCCGTCGCCTGACGGAGCTGGGGGCGCTCCTGACTCCGACGGAAGGGACCTCCTGACGTGTCCATGGAGAACGCATGGATGACGTACCGCTCCATGACGCGCGATCGCAGCGTGGCGGGCAATCGAATCGACCGGGCCCTCGTGAGGCGCATCTTCGGTTACGCCGGGAGGTATCGAGGCATCATCGCGTTCTACCTGGTGACGTTGGTCTTCGTGTCATTGCTCAGCGTCGCGCAGCCGTTGCTGGTTCCTCGACTGGTGGATGACGGCATCTCGCAGGGCAACGCACGTGTCGTCACGATCACAGCTCTCACCATGGCTGCTCTGGCGATCGTTGACGCGGCACTGGGCCTGGTTAGTCGCTGGTACTCGGCGCGCATCGGCGAAGGACTCATCTTCGACCTGCGCACGGAGGTCTATGACCATGTGCAGCGCCAGTCCATCGCCTTCTTCACGCGGGCTCAGACGGGAGCGCTGATCTCCCGCCTCAACAGTGATGTCATGGGGGCCCAGCAGGCCTTCACGTCAACGCTGGGGGGAGTGCTGGGGAACCTGATCTCGGCGACCGTGGTCCTCATCGCCATGTTCGCTCTGTCGTGGCAGGTGACCGTCGTGTCCCTCGTCCTCGTGCCAGTGTTCTTGATCCCAGCCCGATGGATGGGCCGGCGGCTCCAGATTCTGACCCGTGAGCAGATGGGTCTCAACGCGGACATGAGCACGCAGATGACCGAGCGATTCAACGTGGCTGGTGCTCTTCTGGTCAAGTTGTTCGGCAGGCCTGAGGACGAGACCGCGTCGTTCAGCAACCGGGCCGAGCGTGTTCGCGACATCGGCGTGCGCATGGCCATGGCCAACCGATGGTTCTTCACGGGCTTGGCGCTGGTGGCGTCGCTGGCGACAGCGATCGTCTACGGCCTCGGGGGAAACCTCGTCATCCAGCAGGTCCTCACCATCGGGACGCTGCTGGCGCTCGTCGGTCTGCTGGCTCAGCTGTACGGGCCGTTGACCGCACTGTCGAACGTGCGTGTGGACGTCATGACCGCCCTTGTGAGTTTCGAGCGGGTGTTCGAGGTCCTGGACCTTCAGCCCATGGTCAAGGACTCCGCGGATGCGCGCCCACTCCCTGATGGACCGCTGAGCGTGAGGTTCGATCATGTGGGCTTTCGGTATCCACGGCCGTCGGAGATCTCTCTGGCCTCACTCGAGGGCGTTGCCCGCGAGATGGTCGAGGCAGACGGCGGCGAGGTGCTGTCTGATCTGTCCTTCGATGTGCAGGCAGGGACGTTGACCGCTCTCGTCGGCCCGTCGGGTGCGGGCAAAACGACCATCACCGGACTTCTGACACGGCTCTACGACCCGACGGAGGGTCAGGTGCTGGTCGGGGACATGGACCTGCGTGATGTCACATCCGAGTCCCTTCGGGACAGCGTGGGCGTGGTGACGCAGGACTCACATCTGTTCCACGATTCCATCAGGCACAACCTGCTGTACGCGCGTCCGGATGCCACCGAGGCAGACCTGATCGAGGCCTGCCGATCCGCCCACATCCTGACGTTGGTCGAGCAGCTGCCGGAGGGCCTTGACACGGTTGTGGGTGACCGTGGCCACCGGCTTTCGGGAGGGGAGAAGCAGCGCATCGCGCTGGCTCGCCTTCTGCTCAAGGCACCCCGAGTGGTGGTACTCGATGAGGCGACCGCGCATCTGGACAGCGAGAGCGAGTCAGCGGTGCAGCGCGCCTTGGATGCTGCTCTGGTCGGACGAACCTCCGTGGTCATCGCTCATCGGCTCAGCACGATCCGTCGAGCAGATCAGATCCTTGTCGTCGACGCGGGCCGTGTGGTGGAGCGGGGAACCCATGAGACCCTGCTCGCCGCGGGCGGCCTGTATGCCGATCTCTACCGCACACAGTTCAGCGACTCGGCGCAGCACTGACGACGTCTGAATCCACGTCTGCGGCGGCGGCCTCCTCCAGAGCCTCCCGCCTCAGAAAGAAGAACCAACCACCCATGGCAACCAGCGCGAAGAGCAGCCACTGCACGGCATAGGAGAGATTCCTGCTGTCATCAGATTCTGGAAGTGGCAGTGGCTGGATTCCCGTCTCGGCGGGTGTCGACGAACTCAGCTGGACGTACGTGCCGGGCAGGGCATCCACGTCAGGAAGGACCGCTGGGTCAGGGTCGGACACCTGCCCGTCCGGCAATCCCACATTGCGTGCGGCCACCGCGTCAGGAGCCGCGCGAAGATAGCCCTGAACGGTGACCGTCCCCAGAGGCGGTTCCGCCACGGTCGGAGAGGCAAGTGCATCTGACTGGGCAGCCACCCATCCCCGATTGATCCACACCGTTCCCGAGGATGCTCGTAGGGGAGTCATGACCCAGAATCCATTTCGGGCGTTCAGGGGTCGCTTGCGAACCAAGGTCTGCGCCTCGGCCACGTAGGTCCCGGAGATAAGGACGGGAGTCCACTCGCCGGCGTCGCGCAGGTCATCCATGAGATCCACGGGAGCCTGATCTACAGCCGCAAGCAGGGCAATGCCCTCAGCACGCCGCTCCTCGGCGCGACCCCACTGCCAAGCACTCAGAAGGCCGAAGGCGACGATGACCACCACGACGACGACGCTGAAGCCGATCCAGCGGGGTGTGCGAAGCAGAGGCCAGATCACGTGCTGAGCCTACGTTCCCGAACCTGACTCTCCAGCATCCGCACCACGCTCACGCGAGGAGGAGAGCGGGCGCGACGGCGCCGCCAGGGGGCGAGTCGCCTGATCGGAAACACCGACGTCGCCGGGCTCGTCGTTCTCTCGGCCAGCATTGGCGATGACCACGGCAATGTAGGGAAGCACGACCGCGCCAGCGATGAAGAGCCATCGGGGCCATCCGGGAATCACGATGGCGGCGAGGACGCACGCTGTCCGAACACCCATCGACACCAGATAGCGTCGCTGGCGGCTTGTCTGCTCCACACTGAGGCCGCGTTGCGCCTCAGTGATGGTGTAGACGTGCTCGGGCTCGGCCTTGGGCATACCTACACGGTAGGCCAAGATGGTCTCCAGCGCTCGGCCGAGTGACGGCCGGGACGGCGATGAGTGGAGGATGGGATGGCGGAGCGTACGTATGGCCTCACCGAACTGGTGGGAACATCGCGGGAGGGCATCGATCAGGCGGTCCGCAATGCTGTGGAGCGTGCCGCGAAGACGGTCGACAATCTCGACTGGTTCGAGGTGACCGGCATCCGCGGATACATTCGCGAGGGCTCCGTCGATCATTTCCAGGTGACGGTCAAGATCGGCTCCCGGCTGTCCGATGTCTGAGGCGGGGGCTGTAGGCCTGGATAGGGGCATCGCCTTCGTCACGGGGGGAAACCGTGGAATCGGGCTCGCGACGGCCCTTCGGCTCCGCGAGGAGGGATGGACCGTCGTGGTCGGCTCCCGTTCCGGAGAGGCGCCTGAGGGCCTGGCATCGGTTCAGGTGGATGTCAGTGACGCTGACTCGATCGAAAGTGCCTTCACCGAGGTCGAAGAGCGCTTCGGACCCGTGGCGTGCCTCGTCGCCAATGCCGGCATCACACGTGACACGCTGTTGATGCGCATGACCGATGACGACATCGACGCGGTGCTGCAGACGAATCTGGGCGGCTCAATTCGTCTTTCCCGTCGCGCCATGAAGGGGATGATCCGCGCCAAGGGCGGATCGATCGTGCTGGTTGGCTCCGTCGTGTGGGCACTGGGCTCTGCTGGGCAGGTGAACTACGCGGCCTCCAAGGCGGGACTCGTCGGTGCGGCGCGCTCCCTCGCGCGAGAGGTGGGCTCGCGGGGCATCCGCGTGAATGTGGTGGCTCCAGGCTTCGTCGAGACGGACATGACGGCCGAGCTTGATGAGAATCAGCGTTCGGCGATCCTCGGGGGCATCCCGCTGGGCCGTTATGCTCAGGCGTCGGAGATTGCAGAGGTCGTGGCCTTCCTCGCCACGGCAAGTTACGTGACTGGAGCCGTCATCCCTGTGGATGGCGGCCTGGGCATGGGCCACTAGTCGGGAGGCAATGGCATGGGACTGCTGGAAGGCAAGCGAGTTCTGATCACGGGAGTCCTGACCGATCAGTCGATCGCCTTCCAGGTGGCGCGGCTGGCGCAGGAGGAGGGCGCAAGCGTTGTCCTCACCTCCTTCGGGCGCACGATGGGCCTGACCAAGCGCTCGGCGGGACGCCTGCCGGTGACCCCGCCCATCGTGGAGCTGGACGTCACCAATGCGGAGGATCTCTCGGCACTCGCGGGGAGAGTCCGTGAGCATGTTGACGGTCTCGACGGCGTCCTGCATTCCATCGGCTTCGCTCCCGAGGCGGCACTCGGTGGGCGCTTTCTCGAGACAGAGTGGGAAGACGTCAGTACCGCGGTGCATGTCTCGGCCTATTCGCTCAAGGCTCTGGCGGTAGCGGCGAAGCCGCTGATGGAAGCCGGGGGATCGGTCGTCGGACTCGACTTCGATGCGACGGTGGCGTGGCCCAAGTACGACTGGATGGGAGTCGCCAAGGCCGCGTTCGAGAGCACCGCTAGGTATCTGGCTCGGGACCTCGGCCCCAGCGGTATCCGAGTGAACCTCGTAGCAGCTGGGCCGATCCGGACGATGGCGGCCAAGAGCATTCCGGGATTCGACGACTTCGAGGACGTGTGGAGCACCCGCGCGCCACTGGCCTGGGACCTGGATGATCCCGTTCCGGCCGCGCGCGCCTGCGTGGCCCTGATGTCGGATTGGTTCCCGGCGACGACCGGTGAGATCGTGCACGTCGACGGTGGAGTGCATTCCCAGGGTGCGTGAACCCCATCGAGGCTGTGCCGCTGAGTGCTGGTCGACGTGCGCCCATGGTGGACCATTCGGGCTAGTGAGGAGAGTCGACGATGCGCGTAGTGCTCATCCGGCATGCGAAAAGTGACCACCCGTCAGGGGTGACCGATCATGAGCGGCCGCTGAACGCGAGAGGCCGTCGGGATGCTCCCGAGATCGGAGCATGGCTGGCGAAGAACGTGCAGTTGACCGACGGGGCCACGGTTCTCGTGTCGAGTGCTCGACGTGCACAGGAGACGTGGGCGGGTGCTCGCACCGAACTGACACACGCGTGGGAGGTCGTGGCACCGGCGACCGAGCCTCGTATCTACGAGGCCTCTCCGGCCACGCTTCGTGCAGTGCTCCGCGAGGCCAGTGAGGGTGCGGGAGGCGACCTTGTCGCTCTTGTCGGGCACAGCCCGGGTCTGCCTCTGCTCCTGTCCGAGCTCAGCGCACCCAGCGACCTGCGTAGTGAGGCCCTGTCTCACTTCCCGACTGCGGCCGTTGCGGTCCTCGAGACCGAGGCCGATGCAGCTACCGCGTGTGCGGGCCTGGGAAGGTTCGAGGTCAGCTCTTTCGCGATTCCTCGTGGCTGATGCCATCGCGAGCATCCGCTGATTCGATCTCCTCGCGCGTGATGCCCATAAGGAACAGAACACTGTCGAGATAGGGCACGTTGACGGCAGCATGCGCGGCCGCCCTCGCGGCGGGCTTGGCATTGAACGCAACTCCGAGGCCGGCCGCCTCGAGCATGTCGATGTCATTGGCACCATCTCCGATCGCAATGGTGCGGCGCATGGGGATCGCATACTGCCGGGCGAAGGCCTCGAGCGCAGTGCGCTTGCCGAGCCGATCGATGACCGGCCCGGTGATTCTTCCTGTCAGCACACCATCAACGACCTCGAGTGTGTTCGCCCGGACATCGGCGACTCCCAGATCGGCCGCGATGGGCGCGATGATCTCGGTGAACCCCCCGGAGACCAGTGCGATGCGATAGCCAAGTCGATTGAGCGTCCGAACCAGGGTCCGAGCTCCGCGCGTGAGGGTGATGCGTGCGCGAACGCGATCAAGCGCCTCCGCGGGGAGCCCCGCGAGGAGTGAAGCGCGCTCTCGCAGACTGGCCTCGAAGTCGAGTTCACCGGCCATGGCGCGCTCGGTGATCCGGGCGACCGCCTCCAGGGCCCCTGCTTCCTCCGCCAGCAGGTCGATGACCTCGTCCTGGATGAACGTGGAATCCACATCCATGACGACCAGATACTGACCTCGGCGGTCCAGCCCGGCCTCCTGCACAGCGACGTCCGCTCCATGCTGGGCGGCCACATCGACGAGCGGACGCCGGATCTCCTCCACGCTGACCCCTGACCCTTGGAACTCCAGCGCTGTCACCGGATACGAGGCGATCCGTCGAATCCGATCGATGTTGCCGCCTCGATCCGCGATGAGGGCTGCACACGCCTCAACGGCGCTGGGACGCAGGGGTGCTCCCATCAGCGTCACGTGAACGCGATTGCGGCGTCGTTCGCTGTCCTCGTCGGCACCTGTCTGAGTCTGGATCTCCATCGCCAGAGACTCCGCGCACGCACGAGCGGCGGCCTCAGCGGCCCGCAGGCTCTCGGGAGAGTCACCGGTGCGAAGGAGCACGGTGAGCATCAGGTGCCCCCGCACGACCATCTGCTCGACGTCAACCACCGCAACATCGTGACCCGCCAGTGACGCGAACAAGGATCGGGTGACGCCCGGACGGTCGCGTCCGTTGAGCGTGATGAGCAGCGTCCGAGGTTCCTCGAGGGTCACGGGAACACGCTAGTGCGGCAATGCCTGGTACTGGCCCTAGGGTGGCGGCGTGGCTGAAGTGTTCAGGGCGCAGGGCGTGTCCGTCCGACGCGGAGACGCGATGCTCCTCGATAACGTGTCTTGGCAGGTCGCTGAGGGCGAGCGCTGGGTGGTGATGGGTCCGAACGGAGCCGGCAAGACCACCCTCATGCAGATCGCCGCCGCGAGACTCCATCCGACTGTCGGCTCAGTCACGATCCTGGGTGAGGAGCTCGGGGCCGTTGACATCTCGGAACTTCGCACCAGCATCGGCTGGGCTTCTGGGGCCCTCGCGGACAGCATTCCGGCCTCCGAGAGCGTCAAGGATGCAGTTCAGACAGGTGCCTGGTCGGTCACGGGTCGATGGCGGGAGTCGTACGACACCGCCGACGAACAGCGTGCGCAATCCCTGCTTGCTGACTGGGGTCTCGGCGATCTGGCCCAGCGCACCTTCGGCACGCTCTCTGAAGGGGAGCGCAAGCGAACCCTGGTCGCGCGATCCCTCATGGCCGACCCTGAACTCCTGCTCCTAGACGAGCCGGCTGCGGGCATGGACCTTGGCGGACGCGAGTCCTTGCTGGGATCGCTGTCACTGCTGGCGTTCGATCCGGGCTCGCCGACCACGATCATGGTGACCCATCATCTGGAGGAGATCCCCCTCGGCTTCACGCATGGCCTATTGCTGTCGCAGGGAAGGGTGGTGGCGGCAGGGCCGTTACCCTCCGTGCTCACCGATGCCCTCGTGAGCACCGCATTCGGCGTAGCGATCACGGTGCGGGAGTCGGCGGGCCGCTGGTCGGCCGTCGCGTCGCACGGGCTCGAACCACATCGCTTGTAGCGTGATGTCTATGGATGGCTCCCGGTCGACTCGAGGGGATACTCGCGATCCCGAGGATCGGATCTGGACCATTCCGAATGCCCTCAGTGCGCTCCGTCTTCTCGGGATTCCGATCTTCCTATGGCTGGTGATCGTCGAGCAGGCCGATGTGGCCGCATTCGCCCTCCTCGTCGTCGCTGGTGCCTCGGACTGGTTCGACGGCTACCTCGCGCGGCGGTTGGACCAGCGGTCGCGGATCGGGGTGGTCCTTGACCCTCTCGCCGACCGGCTCTACATCGCGGCCACCATCATCGGGCTGGCGCTTCGGGAGATCGTTCCGTGGTGGCTCGTCGTGGTCCTCGCACTGCGAGAGCTCATGCTGCTCACTCTCGTCCCGCGTCTGCGTCGGCAGGGGCGAATAACCCTTCCGGTGACGTATGTTGGCAAGGCGGCCACCTTCTGCCTGCTGTGGGGCTTTCCTCTGCTGCTGCTGGGATCGATTCCCCAGGCGGGTGACGTGTTTCTGGCCCTCGGCTGGGGCTTCGCGCTCTGGGGCACGTTCTTGTACTGGTGGGCGGGCCTGCGTTACGTGGCTCAGGCATACGCCCATGACGCCGAGTCGGCCACGGCGGCAGATGTAGCGGCTCCGAGCGAGGGCGCAGGGGAGGGGGCGCCGTGAAGGAAGGGGAGATCACCGTGAGTCCTGCAGTTAACGCCGTCCTGGAGCGCTTTCTGGACGACGTGACGCAGAACGAGTACCAGAGCGGTTCGCGGAATCGGGACGAGCCGTCCGCCAGGCGGTTCCTCTTCGGGGCCACTGTGTTGATGGGCGTCGTGCTGCTGGCCCTTGTCACCGTGGCGGCGGTGATCGCTGCGCGCTCGGTTGACGAGGAGCGCCAGAGCGCTCGTTCGGCCCTCATCGAGCGGATCGGGGAGGCCACGGATAGCACGGAGGCCGTGCGGGCGACGCTGGCCGACATGACTGATCGAGTGGACACTCTCCGGGTCGAGCTCCTCACTGACGAGGGGAGCGCCGATCGTGCGATGCAGATTGCCACCCTCTCGGCTGTTGCCGGCACCACGTCCCTGACAGGGCCGGGGCTGACCGTGGTCATCGATGACGCCCCTGGCGCTGAGCCTGGATCCCTCAATCGCGTGCTGGATCGGGATCTGCAGGAGATCGTCAACGCGCTGTGGCGCATGGGGGCAGCAGGGATCGCCATCAACGAGGAACGTCTGACATCGCAGAGCGCCATCAGGGGGGCAGGTGAGGCCGTACTGGTGAACTACCGACCCCTCACGCGGCCGTACTCAGTCGAGGCGCTCGGCACGACGTCCACGGCCAGTGAGGCCAGTGAGCTCACGACGCTGCTTGATGTCCTTCAGGAGGACTATGGGCTGACGTCTCAGGTGAACGTCGGTGACGTTACGTTGACGGCGGGTGATGTGCACGAGCCTGAGTACGCAGTACTTGATCGGCCGGGTCCCGACAACGGGCAGTCCGATGCAGAAGGGGGAACACAGTGATCGCGATCATCGGGCTGCTCGTGGGGGTGGCGGTCGGGATCCTGTGGCATCCGATCATCCCCCTATGGATGGAGCCCTATCTGCCCATTGCCATCGTCGCTGCTCTTGATGCCGTGTTCGGCGGTTTCCGCGCTCTCATGGAGAAGCGCTTTGACGATCGCATATTCGCCGTGAGTTTCCTGTCGAATGTCGTCATTGCCTCCTTTCTGGTCTTCCTGGGCGATCAACTGGGTGTCGGGGCGCAGATGTCCACGGGCGTCGTCGTCATCCTGGCGATGCGAATCTTCGCGAATGCGGCTGCCATCCGACGCATCCTGTTCAAGGCCTGACCGTGACTGACGATCACGCTGACTCTGTCGATCAACCGACTGCGGCCACGTCCTCTCGCCGCGACTTGCTGGCCCAGCTGGCGTATCAGCCGAGTCGGCCGCACCTGCTGATCGGCGGTCTTTTCCTCCTTCTGGGACTGCTGATCACCATCGTGATTCTGCGGCCATCGGGAGGAGCTGAGGAATATCGCTCAGCACGAACCGAAGACCTGATCCGAATCCTCGATGACCTTGATGATCGGCAGGCGCGACTCGAGGCGGAGAGTGCCCGTCTGGCGACACTGGAACGGGACCTCCTCGCAGGATCCACCGCTGAAGCGATCGCCGAGGCCCGACGGCAGCTTGACGCACTGCGGGTCATGACCGGCGTGGCACCGGTGTCCGGTCCTGGCGTGCTGGTGACGATCGTGGACACGGAGGGCCAGGTCGATGCTGGCCTGCTTCTCGATGCAGTTCAGGAGCTCCGCGACGCTGGTGCTGAGGCGATTCAAGTGGGACAGACTCGGGTCGTCGTGGACACGTGGTTCGCGGACTCCGAGCAGGGCGTGCTCGTCGACGGGGCACCGGTGGGGGATCGCGTCGAGATCCGTGCGATCGGAGATCCTGACACCTTGGCAGCCGCGATGAGCATCCCCGGGGGAATCGCCGAGTCGACGCGTACACGCGGGGCGGAATTCAGTGCCACGACCACACCCGACCTGACCATCTCGGTTACAGTTCCCGTGACAGAGTCCTGAGCTGAACAGGCACCAGGAAAGGTCACCAATGGGCGACAGGGTCGGCCACGCGATCACCAGGAGGTTGCATGTACCCCGATGAGCTCCGCTACACCGCCGAGCATGAGTGGGTGCGAGCCACCGCGAACGGGACTGTGACCTTTGGGATCACGCACTTCGCGCAGGAGTCGCTCGGCGACATCGTGTACGTGTCCCTTCCCCAGATAGGGCAGGCACTGGGGGCGGGCGATGCCTGCGGTGAGGTCGAGTCCACCAAGAGCGTGAGCGATATCTATGCGCCGATCGCCGGTGCCGTGGTCGCCCTGAACGGCGACCTCGACGCCGAGCCAGAGACCATCAACGCTGATCCCTACGGAGCCGGATGGATGGTCGAACTGCAGCCGACCGACCCGAATGCGCTCGGGGGGCTTCTCAGTGCGGCCGAGTACCGGGCTCTGGTGGAGAAGGTCTGACGCATGACGTGCCCCCTGTGCCAACACGAGACCGCTGCGGACGACCGCTTCTGCGGCTCGTGCGGTGCGCCCCTCAGCCTTCAGGCCTTTGACAGTCTTGAGCACACGTCCGCAGTCGTCACGGCCGGACCTCCGACGGGCACGGGGCCGATTTCCGCGGTCGGGTCCGGCAAGCAGTTTGAGCTTCCCTCAGGCAGTGCGCTCCTTGTCGTCCATCGCGGGCCGGGGGAGGGGCAGGAGTACGTCCTCGATGCCGCATCGGATCTGATGACGGTGGGTCGGTCGGAGGATGCGGACATCTTCCTCGACGACGTCACCGTGAGCCGGCACCATGCAGAGTTTCGACACGGCGCAGAGGGCTGGAGCGTCCGTGACATCGGCAGCCTCAATGGCACCTACGTGAACCGCGTTCGGGTGGAGGACCAGCAGCTGTCCGGTGGTGATGAGGTACAGATTGGAAAGTTCCGCTTCGTCTTCCTCCTCGGACTCGAACAGACCCCATGAGCGAACGGGCATCGGGCGCAGCATCACCCGGCCTGACCGGGACCATCAGCATCGGAGAGGTGCTGCAGCTGCTCAAGCGCGAGTATCCCGATGTCACCATCAGCAAGATCCGCTTCCTTGAGGCCGAAGGCCTGATCGCTCCCGAGCGCACCGCCTCGGGCTACCGCCGGTTCTCCCAGGGCGACGTGGAACGACTCCGATCCGTCCTGAGCATGCAGCGGGACCAGTACCTGCCGTTGAAGGTGATTCGCGAGGCCCTGGACTCTGATGAGGCTGCTGCAGCGGCAACAGCGCCGGTATCCGCGGTCGGCTCCGGGATGCGACCGGAGGACTTCCGGCCCGGTGCGGGTCGAGTCCGCATGACGCGAGGAGAACTGGCCGAGGCGGCGGGCCTTGACGAGTCCTACCTCGGGCAGCTCGAGGGCATCGGCGTGCTCTGGGCAAGCCCGGCCGGCCACTACGACGAGGACGCCCTCGCCATCACGCAGGTCATCTCCCGACTGAGCGCCTTCGGTATCGAACCGCGCCACCTTCGCAGTTTTCGAGTGGTCACCGATCGTGAGACGGGAGTGATCGAGCAGATGGCGACGCCGTTCTCCCAGCCCCGCGATCGGGATGGGCGCGCTCGGCAGCAGGAGACAGTGCGGGAACTGGCGTCGTTGTTCGTGCAGCTGCATGCGGCGCTTCTGCGTGCGGACCTGATCCGCGGCGGTCGCGCCTGACGCATCCGGCGCCATCGGGGTTACTCTTGTCCTGTGCTGGATCTTGATGTCGTGGGTGTCCGGGTGGAAATGCCCTCCAACAACCCGATCGTTCTCCTTCGTGAGCGCTCGGGGGACAGGTACCTGCCCATCTGGGTGGGCGCTGTGGAGGCGACGGCTATCGCCTATGCCCAGCAGGGCATTGTTCCTCCCAGGCCCCTGACCCACGATCTGCTGCGTGATGTGGTGGCCGCTCTGGGCTCGGAGGTGACCGAGGTGCGGATCACCGCGCTGGAGGACGGCGTCTTCTACTCCATGCTGATCTTCGCGGATGGGACTGAGGTGAGCGCTCGTCCGTCCGACGCCATCGCCCTGGCCCTGCGCACGGGTTCACCCATTCGCGGCGAGGAGGCCGTACTCGATCAAGCCGGAATCGAACTCCCCGAGGAGGGCGAGGAGGCACCGTCGGCAGAGGAGGAGGTCGAGCAGTTCCGGGAGTTTCTCGACCATGTCTCACCCGAGGACTTCGGACAATAGCGGCTGAGGGCATCGATCTGAAGCGTCCGTTCATGCGCCATGACAACCTCACCAAGAGGTTGAGACTTTGGGTCCCGACACGCCGATGGGGCACGTTGACCCTTGGGTCGGACATCCCTAACGTCACACCCGTCACTTGAGTCACAGACGTCACTGAGGTGGCAGCAGACCCCGGTCTGGAGACGTCGAGATAAGCGGCAGGCAGGAAGAACACGAGAGGGCGGCAGCGGACTACGCTGGCGACATCGACGGGCACAGGCCCGGACTTGGAGGCGGACGTGGGTGCAGAGGGCGCTAACCACGAGGGCGTGGTCGGGCAGCGGGCTCAGGGAGTGCTGTTCGACGATGCGACTCTGCGGCCGCTGCCGTCCGACATGGGCTACCGCGGCCCGATCGCCTGCTCCGCCGCCGGCATCACCTACCGACAGCTCGACTACTGGGCGCGGACTGGTCTGGTGACACCGTCTGTCCGGGACGCTGCGGGGTCAGGGAGCCAGCGCCTGTACGGTTTCCGCGACATTCTCGTGCTGCGGATTGTCAAGCGGCTGATCGACACCGGCGTCTCATTGCCGAACATCCGTGCGGCGGTCGACCATCTGGCGGATCGCACGGGTGAAGATCTGGCGAGCCTGACCATCATGAGCGACGGAGCGAGCATCTACGAGTGCCGCAGTGCCGACGAGGTGGTCGACCTCGTGCGGGGCGGACAGGGCGTCTTCGGGATTGCGGTGGGCAGTGTCTGGCGTGAGGTCGAGGGCACCTTGGCGGAACTTCCAGGTGAGCGGGCTGATGGTGATGCAGTCGCACCGACAAGCTCCACTGATGAGCTGGCCGCCCGACGGGCGCGCCGAACTGCAGTCTGACTCTCAGGCGCTAGGCTTGGGGAGCTGATTGATCCCGAGCGGGAGAGTTCTGGTTCGCCAGGCGCCGAAGGAGCAAACTCCCCGTCAACCTCTCAGGCAGCAGGACCGTTCGGGAAAGGCATCTCTGGAAAAGGAGCAGCACGCTCCTACCGACGGTGAAAGCCGGTTCGCCGGTGAAGCTCTCAGGTCGCGTCTGACGCGGAAAACAGAGGGGGAGGGCGAGCACGGCCGTGCTCTCCTTCCGATCACCCGCTGTCTGACCGCAGCGGATGACTGAGCCGCGAGGTCCGCATGAGCCTTGAGTTTCCTGCCCGTCACATCGGCCCGAACGCGCACGAGCAGGCGCAGATGCTCGACGTTCTCGGTTATTCCGACATCGACTCCTTCACTGCTGACGTCGTGCCCGAGGTCATTCGCTGGCACGACGGCCTCTCATTGCCGGCTGGACTCTCTGAACCAGAGACCCTCGAAGCTCTCAGGGAACTCGGCGCCCGTAACACGGTGCGCACGAGCATGATCGGCCTGGGATATCAGGGCACTCACACTCCTGGGGTCATCACGAGGAACATTCTCGAGAACCCCGCGTGGTACACCGCGTACACCCCTTACCAGCCGGAGATCTCCCAGGGACGACTCGAGGCGCTGCTCAACTTCCAGACGATGATCGAGGATCTGACGGGTCTGCCGGTAGCGGGGTCCTCGCTGCTGGACGAACCCACAGCAGTGGCCGAGGCCATGGCCCTCGCCGTTCGCAGCGTCCGGGGTTCCAGCGTGGTGGTGGTGGACGCCGATACGCATCCGCAGACCCTTGCCGTGCTCCAGACCCGCGCGGAGCCCATGGGCATCACGCTGGAGATCCGGGATGTCGCTGCGGGTCTGCCCGAGGCTGGACTGACGGAGGGGGGTCTGCCCGAGGCTGGGATCGCTGCAGTCATCCTCAGCAACCCAGGAACCTCCGGGCGCGTTCGTGACCTGACGGCACTGATCGCGCAGGCACACGATCGCGGAGCGCTGGCGGTCGTGGCTGCGGACCTGCTGTCCCTGGCGCTGGTGACCCCTCCGGGCGAGCTGGGGGCGGATGTCGTTGTCGGATCGGCGCAGCGGTTCGGCGTCCCGATGGGCTTCGGGGGACCGCACGCAGGTTTCATGTCCGTACGGTCGGGACTGGAGCGGAGCCTGCCGGGTCGATTGGTCGGAGTCAGCATCGACGCCGATGGGCGACCGGCCTACCGACTGGCCTTGCAGACGCGCGAACAGCACATCCGGCGTGAGAAGGCGACGAGCAACATCTGCACCGCACAGGTCCTCCTGGCCGTGATCGCGTCGATGTACGCCGTCTATCACGGCCCCGATGGCCTGCGGCGGATCGCTACGCGGGTGCAGGAGCGGGCACGGCTTCTGGCCTCCGGCATTCGCCAGTCCGGTGGCGAGATTGTCAACAGCGAGTTCTTCGACACGGTCCGGTGGGTGGTCCCCGGGCAGGCAGACGAGATGGTCGCCGCGGCACTGAATGAGGGCATCAACATTCGCCGCCTCGACGACGATGTCGTGTCGGCAACCCTCGACGAGACCTCCACGGTGGAGCAGGTGGAAGCCCTCTGGCGCGCATGCGCCGCTGTTCAGAACTCCGCGTCGACGCTGATGTCGGACGAGGTGATGTCCTCATCGGAATACGGCGTGCCAGCGTCCTGCCTGCGCACCTCTCCCTATCTCTCGCATCCGGTCTTCTCCGCGCACCGCAGCGAGACGTCCATGCTGCGCTACATCCGCAGACTCGGTGATCGAGACATCGCGCTAGATCGTTCGATGATTCCTCTTGGTTCGTGCACCATGAAGCTCAATGCGACGACCGAGATGGAGGCGATCACCTGGTCGGAATTCGCGAATATCCATCCCTTCGCACCGCTCGATCAGGCCGCTGGCTATGTCGACCTGATCACCACTCTTGAGTCCTGGCTGGTCGAGGTGACGGGCTATGACGCCATCAGCCTGCAGCCGAACGCGGGATCGCAGGGGGAGTTTGCCGGGCTCCTGGCGATCCGTGCCTACCATCGGAGCACCGGACAGCCGGATCGAGACGTCTGCCTCATTCCCAGCAGTGCGCACGGCACGAACGCCGCTTCCGCCGTGATGGCAGGGATGCGGGTCGTCGTTGTGGCGTGCGATGACGAAGGCAATGTCGATGTGGTGGACCTGCGATCGAAGATCGATGAGTATCGCGATGTCCTCGCCGCGCTGATGATCACCTACCCGTCCACCCATGGCGTGTTCGAGACGGCGATCGGGCAGATCTGCGCGGCGGTCCATGAGGCCGGTGGTCAGGTGTATCTCGATGGGGCAAACCTCAATGCCCTCGTGGGACTTGCCAAGCCCGGCAAGTTCGGGGCCGACGTCTCCCACCTGAATCTGCACAAGACCTTCTGCATCCCGCATGGCGGCGGCGGTCCGGGGGTCGGGCCGGTTGCAGTGCGAGAGCACCTCGCGCCCTTCCTGCCGTCTCACCCGCTGCGTCCCGAGGCGGGACCGCTCGGCAGGGGACACGTCGACGGGGGTGTCGGACCAGTGTCGGGGGCGCCGTGGGGGAGTGCCGGGATTCTGCCGATTCCGTGGGCCTATCTGCGGATGATGGGACCCGAGGGGCTCATGCGAGCGACTCAGGTGGCCATTCTCAATGCGAACTACGTCGCGGCCCGACTTCGCGAGTTCTATCCGGTCCTGTACTCGGGGGCAAACGGCCTCGTCGCGCACGAGTGCATTCTGGATCTGCGGGAGATCACGTCCAGTACCGGTGTCAGCGTCGACGATGTGGCAAAGCGCCTGATCGACTACGGGTTCCACGCCCCGACCATGTCCTTCCCGGTGGCCGGCACCCTCATGGTCGAGCCGACGGAGAGCGAGAACCTCGAGGAGCTCGATCGCTTCTGTGACGCCATGATCGCGATCCGGGGCGAAATCGATCGAGTGGCGAGTGGGGAGTGGCCGGTAGAAGACAACCCCTTGCGCAACGCTCCGCACACTGCCGATTGCCTGATCGGCGAGTGGGATCACCCGTACCCGGCTCGCCTTGCTGCATTCCCGATTCCGGGTCTGGAGGCAGACCGCTACTGGCCGCCGGTGCGGCGTATCGACGGCGCCTTCGGTGACAGGAATCTGGTGTGCTCATGCCCGCGACCGGAGGAACTGGCGCTGTCGTGACGCAGTCCTCGTGCCGATCTACACATCCCTCGTCCCGATTCTCGGGACGCCATGTCACGGTCGTGACGGGCGATCACCGGGGAGGGGCCTACCGATAGCATTCCTCCGCACGACCGGCAGCCCCTAGGAGAGGTGTACTCATGGCTTCGGATTTCGGAACGTTCATCATTCAGCTGATCTGGCTGTTCATTCTGTTCATGTTCATCTTCGTGTGGGTCATGGTCATCTTCGACCTGTTCAGCGATCACACGATGAGTGGCTGGGGCAAGGCGATCTGGGTCATCTTCCTCATCATCGCGCCGCCGATCACCACGCTGGTCTACCTGATCGCTCGCGGCAGCAGCATGGCCGAGCGTCGGCAGAAGCAGGTCACTGCCGCGGAGGAGGCACAGAAGGCCTACATCCAGTCGGCCGTCGGCAGTGTCTCCCCGGCCGATCAGATCGCGTCCGCCCAGGCACTGCTCGAGGCTGGCACGATCAGCCAGGCTGAGTTCGACAAGCTCAAGGCCAAGGCCCTCGCCTAGACAGAGCGAGCGCCACGTTCGCCATTCGAAGGTCCCGATCTCTGCTGAGGTCGGGACCTTCGCTTTGGGTCAACGGTGGGCCACCGAGTCGAGGGTCTGTTCAAGATGAGTTCGCGCCAGAACAAGTGACGGTCCGTACCAGGTCAGATATCGGCCGTTGACCAACCGCGTCGGAGTGGATCCGAAGGCCTCAGGGCCATCGTCCTGCGTGAAGACATAGGGCTCGTCGGGCAGCAGGACGGCATCGGGTTCGAGGGCTTCGATCTCCATTGGCGTCATGGTCGGGTAGCGGTCGACACTCATGCCGGGAAGCACTTCGCAGCCAAGCCGACCAAGCAGATCGGCGGTGAAGGTCTGGGTACCCACCACCATCCAAGGGTCGCGCCAGATGGGAACGGCCGCCCGGAGTCTGGCCGATGATGGGGGAGCGGACCAGACTCGCTCTGCCTCGATCAACCAGTCGGGGATGCCCCAGAGGAGCGCCTCGGTGAACATGCGCCTGAGCGAAACGAAGGCTTCGTCGAGGGTCTCGATTCGGGTGACCCACACTTGCAGGCCCGCCTCACGGAGCCTTCTCACATCCAGCTCGCGGTTCTCCTCCTGATTGGCTATCACCAGATCCGGTGCGAGCTGAACGATGCTGGACGTATTCGGGTTCTTCGTGCCCCGAATCCGCTGAGCGGTGAGATCCGCTGGATACGTGCACCAGTCGGTGACCCCGACAAGAGTGGACGGATCGACCGCGGCGATGGCCTCGGTGAGGGACGGCACCAATGACACGATGCGACGTGCGGGCGCTTGAAGGTCACACGCGTGATCCAGGTCATCGTGCGGCATGGCCCAAGCGTAGTTTCATTAGGATGTACATCCATAGAACCGTCAGGACCATCACTGTCCGCTGGACATCAGCGGTCTTGGCGTCGGGGGACCACAGCCTGTCGCACGGTGGAGCCATGGGGGCCGTCTGACCCGCTGCTGAGATGCTGGTGGCATGGACTTGGCAGGGATCGGCTGGCTGCCCTGGCGACCTGCCTTGGCTCTGGGCCTCGCGGCCATGGCCATCGCATGGGGAATGCGCCGATCGGGACGCACACGAGCCTCGGCGTCGATCACCTTCGAAGTCGGGCTCGTACTAACCCTGTATGCCGCATGGCAGTTCATCGGGTCGATCACTCCTCTCGGCGTCGACCGCGCCTACGACTCGGGGAGAGCGATAGCAGCTTTCCAGGCGGCCATCGGCCTGCCGTCCGAGGCCGACCTGCAGTCATTCGTGCTGCCTCATGACTGGGCGGTTCTGGCTGCGGACACCTACTACACGGCCCTGCACATCCCGGTATTCGTCATCACCTTGCTCTGGGTGCTGCTGCGTCACGGATCGGACTGGCCCTTCGTCCGCACCACGACGGTGCTCCTCACCGGCTCCTGCCTGCTGATCCAGTTCTGGGCGGTCGCTCCACCGCGATTGATCCCCGACCTGGGCATCATCGACACGGCCATGGAGAACGGACGGTCGGTGTATGCCGCCATCCCTGGGGCCAACCAACTCTCAGCGATGCCATCGGTGCATATGGCGTGGTCGGTCGCCGTGGCCTTGTTCATCATCGTGGTGGCACGCAGCCCATGGCGATGGCTGGCACTGATGTATCCGAGCGCAACGATGGCCGTGGTGGTCGTCACAGGCAATCACTTCTGGATGGACGGCATCGTCTCGATGCTGCTCCTGGGATTCTCCGTGGCCGTCACGTTGGCGATTCCCTCACAGCGGCCGAGGCGCGTGGCTCATCCGCCTCAGGGGAGCGCCGTCATCCCTATGGGGGCTCAGGACATATCAGCATAATGTCATAATGCACATTATCGGCAATACCCCATGACCCGAGCCCACCCACGCGGTCTCGCTGGAAGCCCTTGGCCAAGGTATTCCCCTGAGAACTCAGGCAACGCCCTTGAGCATGAAGTTCCAGTACAGGATCGGGAGCCCGTTCTTCTTCACCTGGTACATGTCCCACCGTTCCTTGGTCATGTCCATCGGGAACGTGGGCGTGCGATTCAGGTCGTAGTCGAACTCGGCCATGATGCACTTGCCCTTGGCGGTGATCAGCGGACATGAGGCATAGCCGTTGTAGGACTTGGTGGCCGCCTGAGCCTTGCGAGCCGCCACCAGGTTCGCCACCAGCACGGGTGACTGCTTGCGCACCGCAGCGGCCGTCTTGGAGTTCGGGGTGTTCGTGCAGTCGCCCAGGCCGAAGATGTTCGGGAATCGGGTGTGCTGGAGGGTGAACTTGTCGACCTCCATGTAGCCGAAGGGTGAGTTGGGATCTGCCAGAGGGCTGGCCTTGATCCAGTCCGGTGCACTCTGTGGCGGCGTCACGTGCATCATGTCGAAATGCATGCTTTCGACCTCGCCGGTCGGAATCTTGGTGATCTGGAGCGTGTGCGCTTCGCCGTCCACGGCGGTCATATGACTCTCGAAGTGCACGTTGATGCCGTAGCGCTCAGCGACCTTCGTCAGGCCCGCTGCGAACTCCGGGACGCCGAACATGCCGGGCGTGGGCAGGATGAGGTGGATGTCCATGTCCTTCAGCACGCCCGTGCGCTGCCAGTGATCGGCGGCGAGATAGGCGATCTTCTGCGGAGCACCGGCGCACTTGATCGGGCCGTTGGGCTGCGTGAACACCGCTGTTCCGGACGTCGTGGACTTGATCGCCTCCCACGTCTGGGGCGCTAGGTCATACGAGTAGTTGCTCGAGACGCGGTTGCGTCCGAGGGTGTCGACGAGACCGGGCACGCCATCCCAATTGAGCTGGATGCCGGCTGCAACGACCAGCCATGAATAGTGCACCTCATCGCCGTTGTTGAGGCTCACGGTGTTTGCCTCGGGATCCACTCCGGTGGCGGCGGCCTTGATCCAGGTGACACCCTTGGGGATCACTGACGACTGCGGCCGCGCTGTGGGGGCAATCGATGCCTCGCCGCCACCGACGAGCGTCCACATCGGCTGGTAATAGTGGGTCTCGGAGGGCTCGATCACGGCGATGTCCGTGATGCCAGCGCGCTTCAGGCGGGCAGCCGTCGTGATGCCGGCGGCTCCCCCACCGATGATGACGACGTCGTGCGTGGCAGTCATGGGACTCCTAAAGTCAGGGGGCGCCCACAGGCGCTGTACTTCCGGTCGAATCTACTCCCGGATGTGGGATTCGGAGTGGCATTTACCGGAATTCAGGCGCCCTTGTGAGGTGGGTGGTCACGAGCCGGTTCCTGTTGCCCTCTAGGGTGATCCTCGTGTCCAAGGTCCTCACATCCCTGCCCGTCGGCGAGCGCGTCGGCATCGCCTTCTCCGGTGGTCTGGACACTTCGGTGGCCGTGGCCTGGATGCGTGACAAGGGGGCCGTGCCGTGCACGTACACCGCTGATATCGGCCAATACGACGAGCCGGACATCGATTCGGTGCCTGGTCGCGCGACGCAGTACGGGGCTGAACTGTCTCGACTGGTGGACTGCAAGGCAGCCCTCGTGGATGAAGGTCTGGCTGCGCTGGCCTGCGGTGCCTTCCACATCCGATCCGGAGGTCGGCAGTACTTCAACACCACTCCCCTCGGCCGCGCCGTGACGGGCACGCTTCTGGTCCGCGCCATGCTCGACGATGACGTCTCGATCTGGGGCGACGGCTCGACCTTCAAGGGCAACGACATCGAGCGGTTCTACCGCTACGGACTGATGGCCAATCCGGACCTGCGGATCTACAAGCCATGGCTCGATGCCGATTTTGTCAATGAGCTCGGTGGGCGCAAGGAGATGTCGGAGTGGCTGTCGAGCCACGATCTCCCCTATCGCGACAGCGTCGAGAAGGCCTACTCCACCGATGCGAACATCTGGGGCGCCACTCACGAGGCAAAGACTCTTGAGCACCTGAACACGTCCATGGAGACCGTCGATCCGATCATGGGCGTACGTTTCTGGGATCCGTCGGTGACCATCGCCACCGAGGATGTCACTGTCACCTTCGTCGAGGGTCGCCCCGCGGAGATCAACGGTCGGTCATTCGCCAGCGCCGTGGAGTTGGTGCACGAGGCCAACACCATCGGCGGCCGTCATGGGCTCGGCATGGCCGATCAGATCGAGAACCGGATCATCGAGGCGAAGAGTCGCGGTATCTATGAGGCGCCCGGCATGGCGCTGCTTTTCATCGCCTACGAGCGGCTGCTCAGTGCCATCCACAACGAGGACACCATCGCGAACTACCACGCCGAGGGCCGGCGCCTTGGCCGTCTCCTCTACGAAGGGCGGTGGCTGGACCCGCAGGCACTCATGCTGCGCGAGTCGCTCCAGCGCTGGGTGGCCTCAGCCGTCACCGGAACCGTGGTCCTTCGTCTTCGTCGTGGCGACGACTACTCCATTCTCGACACCACCGGCCCATCGCTGAGCTACCACCCGGACAAGCTGTCCATGGAACGCACGGACGACGCCGCGTTTGGACCGCTGGACCGAATCGGCCAATTGACCATGCGCAACCTCGATATCGCGGATTCGCGCGCCAAACTCGAGCTCTACGCGCGTCAGGGCCAGCTCCCCACTGGTCAGGCGCACCTGGTCGGGCAGCTCGAACCGGGTGGGGCCGAGGCGATCGCAGCGATGCCATCGCACTCCCCCATCGTCGAAGAGGAGATCGAGAGTCTCGATCGCGCCGCCATGGAGTTCGGCACCGACTGACGGTCAAGGGGTTCTCGCTGACGGTCAAGAGATCTCGTCCGACATCTGAGCCGACCATCGAACGCGGAATACGTCCGATTACCGGATCATGAGCCTTCTCTCACCCGGATCGACCGTCGTCTTTACCTGATCCTTACGTCGACGGGGCACTCTCGCGGGAACGGGACCGATACCCCCTTCGTCAGAACAATCACAGTCTGGCGATGACCGACGGCGGGAGACCTTCCCATCGTCGATCGAGAGGAAGGACAGATCATGAGCGAGTCGATGCGCGGCACCCGTCTAGGGGCCCTGAGTTACGAGACCGATGCCCATGTGGTGCCTGCCGAGAGTCTGGCGATCACCTATGCGTGCCCCCAGGGCCACCGAACCGTGGTGCCCTACTTCATCGAGGCCGAGGAGATCCCCTACGAGTGGAGCTGCCGTTGCGGCCAGATCGCGATCCGCCCGGATGTGGACCGTCCGGAGGAGAAGCCGGCCAAGCATCAGCGCACGCACTGGGACATGCTCCTTGAGCGTCGCACCATTGCTGATCTCGAGGTTCTCCTGCAGGAGCGGCTCGAACTGCTCCATACCCAGCGCGGCGAGGCCCTGCCCAAGTCGGCCTGACCGCTCAACCCATCTGCTGCAACTGCCCGGTAACCCACGAGGTGCCGGGCAGTTGCATGCGCGCAGCCGCCTGCGCGTCAGGTCAGTTCACGAGGATCTGGTGGCTCCTGCTGCCGAAGATCCTCTACCCGGATGACCGTCCCCTGCACGACGTCGCCACCGAATCCTGGTTGCCCGAAGGCCCGGGCGTCGTACACGCCAGGCATGCGCAGCGTGCCCATCCGGGCATCGAGCCAGGCGGCCGCCCGAGCGCGCAGGGGCCGCTGGGTGACGGGGATGATGAGAATCAGTCCGATCAGGTCTGTCCAGAATCCGGGAATGGCGATCAGCAGGCCACCAAGCATCGTCGCGCCGTGCCGCCCCTGATCGACGGGTGTGCCAGCCACGGCGGCCTGCTGAATGTCCACCATCGCCGCGGCACCGGCGTTGCGCATGATGGCGAAGCCGATGGGCATGCCCACCAGAAGGAGCACGAGGGTCCACCCCCAGCCGATCGCCTGTGCGACCGCATAGGCGGTGATCAGCTCGATAAGGGGGTAGCCGAGGATGAGTGCCCGGGTTCTCACGCCGCTGCTCTCCCGCGGTCGTCCGCGCGCTCGGTGTCGTCTGCTCGCAATAAGACAGCCATCAGCCTTGACCTGCCTGTCGCCGGTGGTGTGCTCGGCGGCGCACTCGGGTGATCTTGTCGTCCAGGCCCCACAGAGTGACGCGCCAGAGCGCCTCAGCCACGATCTTGCGGCTCATCTTGCTGGCCCCGGCGGTGCGCTCGACGAAGGTGATCGGTACCTCTCGGACCGTCAGGTTCCGTTGCACAGCGCGCCACGCGAGATCGATCTGGAAGCAGTACCCCTGAGAGGCGACCTCATGCAGGTCGAGCTGGCGGAGGGTGGATGCGCGAAACGCCCGATATCCACCGGTGGCGTCGTGAATCGGGACACCCAGCGCGAGGCGCGTGTAGGCAGTGCCGCTGCGAGAGATGAGCTGCCTGGACAAGGGCCAGTTCTCGGTTCGTCCGCCGGGCACCCAACGCGATCCCAGCACCAGGTCGGCACTTCGCAGGGCGTCCAGAAGACGAGGAAGCTGCTCGGGTTGATGGGACCCGTCCGCGTCCATCTCCACGACGACGTCATAGCCCTGCTGGAGCGCCCAGGCGAAGCCGGCCAGGTAGGCGGCCCCCAGGCCCTCCTTGCCCAAACGGTGCATCACGTGCAGATGATCGTCGCTGGACGCCAGGTCATCGGCGATCCGACCGGTCCCATCGGGTGAGTTGTCGTCGGCCACCAGGATGTCCGCCTCGGGAACGCAGGTGCGCACCCGCTGGACGATGCTGGGCAGCGACTCGCGCTCGTTGAAGGTCGGAATGATGACCAGAATCCGGCCAAGGTCCGAGAATGCCGACGCGCTCATCCGACCAGCCTAAGTGATCCTCGGTCAGGCTGAGGTGGAGGTCGCTGGGGAATCGACACGGCCGCGATCGCGGGCAAGGCGCGCCGCCAGGCTCCATCCGATGGCCACGAGGGCGAACAGGACGATGACCCATTCGGCCGCACGGCCATAGGCCGTCGCCCACGTCGGCTCCTCGACGAGCGGTACATCCACGACAAGCCAACCGGTGTCGCCCTCATCGATGCGATGCGTGATCACCCGATCGGGCGCGATCACGGCGGAAATCCCTGATGTCGCGGCCACCAGGACAGTGCGGCCGGTCTCCGTGGCCCGCATCCGCTCGATCTGGAGCTGCTGCTCGGGCTGCGCGGTGCCCTGATAGGTCGCGTTGTTGGTCTGCACGGTGATCACCTGCGCGCCACCGTCGACGACTGCTTCGACCACGTCTCCGTAGGCGATCTCGAAGCAGATGACGTCGCCGACGGCGACGCCGCCGATATCGAGGTTGCCAGGCGTGGTGCCTGCGGCAAAGTCACGAGGGATGCGATCGAAGCGACCCACGATGGGGGCGAGCTGCTCGCGAAACGGGATGAATTCCCCGAAGGGCACCGGACGGGTCTTGACGTACATCGCGGATGGCCCTCGTTCGGGATCCCAGACGATGCCGGCATTCCACACCTGGCTCGGGTTGTCGGGAACGGTCGTGACGACGCCCAGGAGGATAGGGACGCCGACCGCCCTGGCGGTCGCTGTAATGGCATCGGCGACAGCAGGGTCGGCGAAGGGATCCAGGTCAGAGGAGTTCTCCGGCCAGAGGACGAAGTCGGGGGCAGCCACCTCACCCGAATCGATGGCCGAGGCGAGGTCAAGGGTCTGTCCGATGTGGTTGTCCAGCACCGCCTGCCTCACGTCCATCGCACCCATCCCCGTCTGCGGAGTGCCTCCTTGCACGACGGCGATCCTGGCTTCCCCTGCTGATGCCGGCGGAGTCGCGAGCGGTCCGAGCAGCGGCGGGAGAGCCACAGCGGCGACGAGGGTGAGGGCGAAGGCAAGGGCCGCTCGATAACGAGACGCAGTGAGGGCGACCGCCATGGCCGTCAGGCTCGCACCGATGAGAGCGACCACGAACGTGACGACCGGAGTGCCGGCGACGGCCGCCCAGTCGGCGAGAGCTGCATCGGCCTGAGAGAAGGACAGACTCCCCCACGGAAACCCACCCCAGGGCTCCCTCCCCCGCAAGGCCTCTGCAAGCACCCATCCCGAGGCGATCCAGACAGGAGCTCCCGGCAGCCGGGATCCGAGCGCGGTGATCAGTCCGATGAGCATTGACCAGGCGCCGCACCACAAGGCGAGCAGCACCCAGGCGTCCTGTCCTATGACGGTCATCCAGGACAGCAGTGGGATGAAGAAGGCGACCCCGGATGCGAACCCCAGTCCAACCCCGCGACGTGCACGCGAGCCCCACAGCGCCGCGGTGAGCAGCGCCACGCCTACCGGTGCGCTTGGAGCGAAGGAGATTGGCGGGAATGCGGCAAAGACGGCGAGTCCGCCCAGCACGGCGAGCAGGGCGGCCACCGGGAGCCGCAGGAGCGGCGTGGGTGGCCTCACGCGAGGGCACCGCCATCGAGTGACTCGGCCACGGCATGGCCGGACTTCGCATGGATCACTGCACCGGCTGCGATCGTGGCTAGGCATTGCGGCAGTGCGCCACCGGGATCAAGCACGGGCAGCGCGGGGGTCCCCGATCGGGGATCCGTGGACCAGTGCGTCACGCGTTCATCGGGCGCATGCACTTCGAACTCACGAACGTCCCAGATGGCCAGATGGGCTGGGGCGCCCGGCGCAAGGACTCCGGTGCCGTGGGATCCGGCAGCACGCCAGCCGCCTCGGGTGTGAGCGGAGAACGCTGCTCGAGCGGAAAGTCTCTGTGCGGGCACCGTGTGGTGCATCGCCGCCCGCACAGCGGCCCACGGCCCCAGCGGTGTCACGGGAGAATCGGACCCGAAGGCGAGGGCGACCCCCGCGCTGGCAATGTCGGCGAACCTGTTCATCGACAGGGTCCGAGCTGCCCCGAGTCGCGCCTCGTACATTCCCCCGGGCCCACCCCAGAGCTCATCAAACAGCGGCTGCATTGATGCCGTGATGCCCAGCTCTGCCATGACCTCGATGTCGTCGTCACTGAGCATCTCGGCATGCTCGAGCCGGTGACCGGCCTGACGAAGGGCATCGGTGCCCAGGGCGCGTGCGGCATTCCTCGCGCCCTCGCTCACCCGGTGAGACGCTAGGTCACCGATCACATGGAATCCCGCCTGCATCCCCGCTGTCGTGCTTGCGATGAGATGCTCGCTGATCTCGGCAGCGGTGAGGTACGCAGCGCCGGTTGACTCGGGGTCGTCCGTGTACGAGTCGTGGAGACATGCCGTGTGCGAACCGATCGCACCATCGACGAACAGGTCACCAGCAGCCCCGACGGCACCCAGCTCCAGCGCCCGGTCAACACCACCGGTCTGCGCTGACTCTCCCCAGTAGCCGACCACCAGCGGCCCGGGCTCGGAGTCGGCGAGGTCCAGCAGCGAAAGCAGATCGTCAGGACCGGAGATGCCAGGACCGGCCATCTCATGGACCGCGACGATGCCCAACTCGGCTGCAGCGCGGCGCATGCCCCGTTGCGCCTGATTCCGTTGCTCCGAGGTGATGAGCGTCAGGGCATGGGCACGCAGTGAGATGTGGGCCTGCTGGCTGACCGAGTGGGTCGGATGCCAGCCTGCCATGGCATCCGCCCCCTGCGTGCCCTCGACCAATGACGTACTCACGAGGGCAGAGTGGACGTCGATGCGAGACAGGTACACCTGGGCGCCACCCGCGGCCGCATCAATGTCCTCCCGCGTGGGCAGCGCAGGGTCATCCCATTGGGACTCATCCCATCCGTGGCCGAGCACCACCGCGTCGGGCCCCCACGACCCACGGACGCGATCGGCCTCGACACGCAGGCGATCGAGCAGTTCCTCGCGGGAGCGTGCGGCCGTGAGGTCCATGCCTGTGATCATCAGACCCGTCGAGGTCGCGTGGACGTGCGCATCCACGAATCCCGGCGCCACGAATGCTCCGTCAAGGTTGATGACCACGTCGGCCGCGTCCCGATGAACGGCGGCAGCGGTGTCCTCGCCTATCCAGGCAATCGTGTCGCCCACGATGAGCATCGCGGTGCTGAAGGGGGCACTCGGTGAGTAGATGGTCCCGCCCTGCAGCAGCAGCGACCGGGTGCCACGCCAGGGAGCGCGTGAGCCACGCGCTGTCACCGGATGACGACCAGATCGTGGGTGGTGGTGTTGAGGGCTCTTGCCCCGGACTCCGTCACGACGACGATGTCCTCGATCCTGGCGCCGTGAAGTCCCTCGGCATAGAAGCCTGGCTCGACGCTGAAGGCCATTCCCGGCTCGAGGGTTCGGCTGTTTCCGGCGACGATGTAGGGCTCCTCATGCGTCTCCATGCCGATGCCATGGCCCGTTCGGTGGATGAACAGGTCGCCCATCCCCTCGGCCGCAAGAATGTCTCGGGCTGCGGCATCCACCTGCTCGCAGGTGATCCCCGGGGACACGATCTCGACGGCCTTCGCCTGCGCGGCCTGAAGCACCGCGTAGCGCTGGCGGAACTCCTCGGTTGGCTCCCCGAGGTGATAGGTGCGGGTGCAATCGCTGCGGTAGCCGTCCGGCATCGAACCGCCGATGTCCACGACCACGGCATCTCCGGACATCATGACCCGATCCGACACCTCATGGTGGGGGCTCGCCGCGTTGGGACCGCTGGCCACGATCACGAAATCGACCGTGATGTGCCCCTCGGCAAGAATCGCGTCGGCGATGTCGGCACCCACCTCACGTTCGGTGCGTCCCTCGCGGAGGAGCCCAGGAACGCGCAGATGCACTCGATCGATCGCAGCCCCGGCCCGAGTCAGCGCGAGTACCTCCACGGCTGACTTTCGCATTCGGAGCTCGTCGATCAGTGGACCGGCAAGCACCTGCTCGACACCGGGCATGACCGCAGCAAGGCGCAGACTCTTCTCCGCCCACATCTGGTTGTTCACAGCGATCCGCGAGCAGCTCCCCACGATGTCGGCTGTTAGCAGGAAGGGGTCGTCGGTCTCACGCCAGGCCGAGCGGGGCAGGTGGGCACCTGGGCTGGCGGCGGCGGCCAGAGACTCCAGGGCTGGCACCACGAGGTGCGCCTGCCCGTCCGACCTGATCACGAGACAGGTCAGACGCTCCAGAGGCACGGCGTCGTACCCGATGAGGTAACGCAGATCGGGACCAGGCGTCACGAGGACTGCGTCAATGGCCCGCTCCTGCGCCATCTGGGCTACCGCAGCGATACGCGCGTCGACGTCGTCCGGAGAGAGGCTGCTCATGGGACGAGTTTAGGTCTCGTGCATCCTTGGCGCGTCTGGGACACTTGGTCGGTGTCGACACCATCGCACCGCGGCCCGCTGCTCGCTCTCGACTCTGCGTCGCTGTACTACCGCTCGTACTACGGGATGCCGTCGAGCATGACGGCTCCTGACGGGCGGCCGCACAATGCGCTTCGAGGGTTCCTCAGCACCATCACCCGCCTGGTGACCATGCACACAGCGAGCAGTGTGGTGGCCGCATGGGATACCGACTGGCGTCCGCAGTGGCGGGTGGAGGCCCTCCCCACCTACAAGACGCATCGGCTGGCCGTGACTACCGAGGGCGAGAGCCTGGACATGGAGGAGGAGCCGGAGAGTCTCGGTGAGCAGGTGGGCGCGATCGCGGCCATCCTCGACGCTGTGGGTCTGCCTCGCTGGGGCTTCCCCGACCATGAGGCCGATGACGTTCTGGGGTCCCTGGCCGCCCAGCCCTCACGCTGGCCCACCGGGACCGATGGATGCCTCGTGGTGTCCGGAGACCGCGACCTCGTGCAGGTCATCAATCCGTCGGTGCGGCTCCTCCTGACCGTCAATGGCGGTATGGACAAGTGGCCCGCCCTCGACCTGCAGCGCGCCCAGGAGCGCTTCGGCGTCGCGCCGTCGCGATACGTGGACATGGCCGCCCTGCGAGGTGACCCCTCGGACGGACTGCCCGGTGTTCCTGGAATTGGCGCGAAGACCGCCGTGAACCTGGTCAACGCCTTCGGTGACCTGGATTCGATCATCGACGTGGCGCTGGCACCATACGCGCCCATGACGCCTCGCATCGCCGGTCGCATTCGGGAAAATGCGGAGGCCGTGCAGGCAGCCAAGCGCGTGTCTACCGTCGTACGCGACCTCCCCCTTGACGACGTTCCACTCGTGCCGTCGCACGCTGCCGACCCGTCAGGTCTGACGGCTGTGAGTGAGGAATGGGGTGTGCGCCGACAGGTCCGCGACCTGCAGATCGCTCTGGGTCAGACCGAACTGGAGTAGGCCACGACTCCGCGATTGATCAGGTCAGCCGCCGCGCGCGCGTGGGATCCAGTGGGATCGTCCGGCCCGGCGGCGATGGAGATCTGACCGAGCACGTCGATGACCTGTCGAGTCCAACGCACGAAGTCCCCCGCCGTGATGTCGGCGTGCGTCAGCACCTGGAGCAGCGTGGCCCCCTGCGCCCAGCGGAACATGGCATCGACGATTCCGGAGTCCGGCTGGCGAGTCACGTCGAGTCCGTGCGCCCTTTCCACTTCATGCAGGTTGCTCCAGGTGTCGGTCAACTGCTTGACCGCCAGGCGAATGGCCTGATTGGGCAGAGCGGGGCTGGCATCCTCGTCTGCGCGACGGGCCTCGAACACGACCGCAGACACCACAGCAGCGAGCTCAGGGGGTGTGAGCTCTGACCAAGCACCATCGAGCAGCGACTGCGCGGTGAGCAGATCCGCCTCGGTGTATAGGACCATCAGGAGATGGCCCTGATCGGTCACCTCGGCGGAGTCCGCCGCGCTCGTCAGATAGCCCAGTTGGTGCAGCACCTCGCAGACGCGATCGAACCTGCGCGCGATGGAACTCGTTCGGCCCTCCACTTTCCGGGTGAGATCGCGCGCGTGCCTCTGCGAGCGGTGATAGCGCTCCGCCCATCGTGCGTGGGCCTCTCGATCGGCGCATCCGTGACATGGATGCGAACGGAGCCTTCGGCGAAGGTCGACGATGCGCTGATCCTCGCTCGCGACCGACGTGCGGCGACGCTGATCATGCGGAACAGACGCGACGACCTCCTTCAGTGCCGCAGCAAGGTCCTTGCGCGCTCGGGGATCGCGCGAGGCGAATGACTTCGGAATCCGCATCTGGGCGAAGGCCTCGACGGGCTGTGCCGTGTCGGCGACGGAGACCCGTCGGACCTGCCCCTCGGCGGTCAGCACCAGCGGCCGACCCTCCTCGCGCGGCGACCGCATGCGCCGGGAGTCCAGCACGACGGCGGGCCCGCTGCGGCGGCCGGTGGGGATGAGGAACACGTCTCCCTGCTGAAGCCCAGCCCATGAGCTCTCGGCCTGGTCACGCCGCTGCGCCGCTGCTGCGCGACTGATGTCCTTCTCGAGGCGACTGAGCTCATCCCTGATGGCCGCATACTCGGCGAAGTCGCCCAGATGGCAGTCCATCGACTCGCGGTAGCCCTCGAGTCCCTCCTCCACCCGCCGGAGCTCTGTCGCGAGGCCAACGACCGCACGATCGGCCTGAAACTGCGCGAATGAGGTCTCCAGGACCTCCCGAGCCGTGTGTCGGCCCATGCGCGCGACCAGATTCACCGCCATGTTGTAGCTCGGCTGGAAGGACGATCGCAACGGATAGGTACGGGTCGAGGCAAGCCCAGCGAGCACGTGTGGATCAAGCCCCGGCTGCCAGAGCACCACCGCGTGGCCCTCGACGTCGATTCCGCGGCGGCCGGCGCGTCCGGTGAGCTGGGTGTACTCCCCCGGCGTCAGGTCCACGTGGGTCTCACCGTTCCACTTGACCAGTCGCTCAAGGACCACTGACTTCGCTGGCATATTGATGCCGAGTGCAAGCGTCTCGGTGGCGAAGACGGCCTTGAGCAGGCCCCGCTGGAAGAGCGCCTCGACGATCTCCTTGAAGGCCGGGAGCATTCCGGCATGGTGTGCGGCGAGCCCTCGCTCGAGGGCCTCCAGCCACTCATCGAATCCGAGCGCGTCCAGATCGTCGTCCGGGAGCTCCAGCGTGGCCCCGAGCGCATGCGCCCTGATGGCCTTGCGCTCCTCCGGCGTCGTCAGTCGAAGGCCTGCGTGCAGGCACTGCCGCACCGCCTCGTCGCAGCCTGCACGACTGAACAGGAAGTAGATCGCCGGCAGGAGTCCGTCCAACTCCAGCCTCTCCACGACTTCGGAACGCCAGGGTGTCTTCGGGCCACGGAACCTCCGAGAGCCTCCCTTGGGTCGCGACCCTCGATGAGATTGCAGCCGACGCTCGTCCTGAGCGAGTCGTACGAGGTCCGGATTGACGACATGCTGGTCATCATCGACGAACAGGTCATACATGCGCGGGCCAGCCATGACGTGCTGCCACAGCGGAACCGGGCGGTGTTCCTCGACGATGATCTCGGTGTCCCCTCGCACCGTGGCCAGCCACGCCCCGAACTCCTCGGCGTTGCTGACCGTGGCCGAGAGAGCAACCACGGTGGTCGAGGCGGGCAGGTGGATGATCACCTCCTCCCAGACCGCGCCCCGGAATCGATCAGCCAGGTAGTGCACCTCGTCCATCACCACATAGCTCAGGCCGTTCAGGGTGTCCGACTCGGCGTACAGCATGTTGCGAAGAACCTCGGTGGTCATCACGACGATCGGCGCTTCACCGTTGATGCTGTTGTCACCCGTCAGCAGCCCGACGTGGTCCGGACCGTAGCGAGCGACGAGATCCGCATACTTCTGATTCGAGAGAGCCTTGATCGGGGTGGTGTAGAAGCACTTCAATCCGGTCTCGAGGGCGAGATGGATCGCGAACTCCCCGACGACCGTCTTCCCAGATCCGGTAGGTGCAGCGACGAGTACTCCAGCACCGGACTCAAGCGCCTTGCACGCGGCTATCTGGAAGGCATCGAGTTCGAATCCGTAGTGCCTCGTGAACGCACCCAGTTGGGACCGTTCCAGCTGGCCGCGGGCGAGCGCTGCCGCATATCGCTCAGCCGGACTTGCCGGTGGTGTCACGCCTCATCATCCAGAGGCGACAGCTCGTCATCGTCGTAGTCCGAGTAGTCATGCTCGGCGCCACGGCGCTTTGCGCGGCGTCGATCGTTGAGAACGCAGATGCCGACAGCGACCGCCACGAGAAGCAGAATCGGACCCGCCAGGAGGATCAGGTTGATGGGATCCCCGGTGGGCGTGGCAACCGCCGCGAAGATGATGATGCTGATGATGATCCAGCGCCACCAGCTGATCAGGCGCTTGCCGGTGAGCACGCCGGCGAAATTGAGGAGAACGATCAGCAAGGGCACGAGAAAGCCGATGCCGAAGACGATGATCGTGCGCAGGAAGAAGGACAGGTATCGATCGACCGAGACGATGTTCTCGACGTTCTCCGGCGTGAAGCCGAGAAGCACTTCGAGCCCGAGTGGCAGCACCGTGTAGGCGAGGGCTACGCCTCCGAAGAAGAGGGGTGCTGCAACAGCTACGAAGCCCAGACCCCACCGGCGTTCATTCTTATGCAGCCCCGGGGTGACGAAGCGCCACAGCTGATAGAGCCACACGGGTGCAGCCAGGACGATCCCGGCGACGGCAGCCACCTGCATCTGCAGGACGAACGGGTCGGCCACACCTGTCAGCGCGAGGGTGACATCCCGGCCTTCGGCCCTGGCCTGATCCACCGCACCCATGAAAGGAGCGCTGAGCCAGGTGAACAGCTCTGCGTAGTAGATCCAGCCGATGACCATGCCCAAGGCAATGGCAATGCCACTCTTGACGAGGCGGGAACGCAGCTCCCGGAGATGGTCGGTCAGCGGCATCGCCGTTGACTCGTCCGCTCCCCTCTCCTTGATGGCCACGAATTCAGCGAGGGCGGATCAGCTCTCGCGTCGCTCGGTGGGCACCGAGTCGGGCGAGGTGGTCTCGTCAGCGGGGGGAAGGCTGGGCGTCTCCGACGAGCCCTCGACCGCAGTCGTCTTGGCGTCAGCAGCACTATCCCCGGAGTCCTGCTCCGCCAGGCCCTTGGTCTCCGCCTTGAAGATGCGCATGGAGCGGCCCAGTCCGCGGGCCGCGTCGGGGAGTCGCTTCGCTCCGAACAGCAGCAGAATGAGTGCCACGATGATGAGCCACTCCCAGCCCTTGAGATTCGGCATGTGATGTCTCCTTGATCGTGTGGGTCCCGAACTGTGCGCCAGAGCGCCTAGCCTACGTGATCAGGGTACGTCGCGAGGGCATCCGCGGCCGCACGGGCCACAGCTGTGACAAGGGCTGGGGGCTCAAGCGCCTCGGCTCGGCCCCCAAGGGAGAGCACGAGGCTGACACCCCAGGTGAGGGAGTGAAGGGGGATTCGAACGAGAAGCCGGCCCGAGGGATCCTCCCCCTGTGCCTGCGCTGAGCGATGCACATCGGCGATCCAGCGATGCGTGGACTCCACCGCCAGGAGTGCCGACAGCGAATCGGGCCTCTCGGCGTCGTCACCGGACTGCTCAGGCTCGATCGTGACGCCTTCTGCCCCATCGCCGGTCGAACCAGAGGTGGCCCCGACTGGCTGAGCCTGCAGAATGCGGTCGAGTCTGAAGGTTCGGTAGGCCTGCGCCATCGTGCACCAGGCCTCGAGGTATCCCACTCCGTCGATCACAGTGACGGTACGAGGGAGGATCACTCGGGACGTGATCTCACCCCCGGTGCCGCTGGCGTAGGTGATGGCCAGCGACCCTGATTCTGCCAGTGCATGGTCAATGGCGGTGCGCACCACCGACTCGACGGCCACATCGATGGTCGGCAGAGCACCGGAGGTGAGCGCCCCGTCCAATGATCTTTCGATCTTTGCCGCTGCAGAGGTGATGGCGGTGCGATCTCCGACACCCGGCACCTGTGCCACCGTGTGCAGAGCAATCAGGAGAGTGCAGGCCTCATCATGGGTGAGCCTCAGCGGCTCCGTCAGTGTCTGGGCGTCGAGAACGTGGATGACACCGTCGTCCCAGAAGTCGATGTCCACGAGTTGATCGGGGCCATAACCGGGCAGACCGGACACGACCAGCAGCCAGAGATCCTTCTCCAACTCCTCGGACGACACTCCGAAGTGCGCAGCCGCCTCGTTCACGGTGATCCCATCGTGCGCCAGCAGCCACGGTACGAGCGCAAGGAGGCGAGACAGGCGATTGCCAGCGGATTCGCTCATGGGGTACCTGCCGAGTGGGCGTCCAGAATCTGCCGGAGTCGCCGTTGCACTTCGGACACGATCTCCGGCGGATGCACGACCGTGGCATCAGGGCCTGCGGCACAGATGGCCGCGACGAGCGCCTCCTCGGTGGCACATGCGACCTCCAGCTCATTGGCCGCCCACGCCTGATCGGGGTCCAGAGCAGCACGCCGGATGCCCGCACCTCGCCCCGGGGCGACGCGCACCCGCGCGGTGACGCCTCGTTCCTCGCCGCGGTCGCCCTGCTCTGGTGGGCTTGGGGGTGGAGTCGTCCGAGACGTCGACGTCACCGTGACGGCGCCCTGGATGCGCGACAGCCGGAACGTCCGCTCAGCCTGACGATCGTGGTCGAATCCCGACAGCCGCCAGAATCCGCCCTCGGACGCGAGTCTCCACGGGGACACCGTGCGCTTCTGGTCGTCGTCCGCGGACGGGGCGCGATAAGCGAAGGTGACGACGCGATCTGTGCGCATGGCCTGCATCAGGGGCAGCAGCGCGGCATCCGTCGCGGTGAGGTTCACCGATCCATGGAGGGACGACGGCATCCACGTGTCCGGGTCACCTGCGGCGGTCTCAATCTTTCGGACGGCTGTGCCCGCGACGGGCGCCACCGACGCCCGGCCCCACGCCTGCGCGGCGATTACGAGCGCCGAACGCTCCTCGATGGTGAGGTCAATCGGCTGCATCGCATAGTCGTCATGGGCAATCCGATAACCAAGGATATCGCCCGAGTCGTCCGCCACGGTCTCGATGGGTACGCCCATCGATCGGAGTTCGTCCTTGTCCCGCTCGAACATCCGCTCGAATGCCGCATCCGAGGCTGCCGACGCGTACCCGGGAACCTGCGCCCGAATGGCACTGCGCGCCATCGCCCTCTGGGTACCCATCAGGGCAATGACCAGATTCAGGAGGCGCTCGGTTCGCTCGACGCGTTCGGCCATGAAGGTGGCGCTAGCCGACGTCGACCAGATCGATGACGAATACCAGCGTCCGGCCCGACAGGCGATGACCGGAGCCCTCCTCGCCATAGGCCATGGCCGGCGGGATCACGAGCTGGCGGCGGCCGCCGACCTTCATACCTGGGATCCCTTCCTGCCATCCCGCGATCAGCCCGTTCAGCGGGAAGGAGATCGTGCTTCCGCGATCCCACGACGCATCGAACTGCTCGCCGGTCTCGAAGTCCACACCCACGTAGTGGACCTCGACCTGTCCCCCGGGCTCCGCCACTGCGCCTTCACCCTCAACCACATCGGTGATCACCAGTTCAGCGGGAGGCGGTCCCTCGATGAAGTCGATCTCAGGCTTGTCCATGGTGTCTCCTATCGTGGTCAGGCGATCTGGTCGGTTGGTCGGTTCGTCGGTTCGGTTGGTCGGTTCGGTTGGGAGGACCGGGGGCGAAACGCGGCGATCAGCTCGCGCTGTCGAGCAGCTCGATGACGAAGACGAGGGTCTCGTTCGGAGCGATGCCCGGGGCCCCGGATTCTCCATAGCCGAGGGCACCGGGGATCACCAGCAGCCGCTGTCCGCCGACCTTCATGCCGGGAATCCCCTCCTGCCAGCCGGGGATCAGACCGTCAAGCGGGAACGAGATGGGCTCACCGCGTGACCAGGAGGAGTCGAAGACCACCTGGCCGGTGTAGCCGACACCGCAGTAGTTGACGGTGACCGTGTCGCCGGGCTGGACCTCGGCGCCGTCTCCTTCGCGGATATCGGCGATGCCCAGGCTCTCCGCCGGGCTGGTCGAGGTCGCGAGGGTGAGGGCCGGGGCCCCATTGGGCTGGAAGATCGCTGAGGCATCCCCCACCGTCACAGCGTTCGCCGGGGGTGCGTCGACTGGCATCACCTGCATGCTCACGCAGTCGACGGTGACAAAGGGCGAGGCCGCCTCGGCAGCATCAAGCGCTGCGTCCTCGGAAAGCGACTCCTCAGAAGCTGTGTCGTCGACTCCCGCGGTCGTCTGATCGTCCACCCGGTCATCGCTCTGCTGGCCGCACGCTGCCAGGCCCAGGGAGACCACTGAAGCCAAGGCGACCATGGCGATGCCGTTTCGGGGGAATCTACGCATGACTCGAGCCTAGCCGCAGGAGATCACATGCTCGCCATGAGGCGCTCAACACGCTCATCGACGGCCGCGAAGGGGTCCTTGCAGAGCACCGTGCGCTGGGCCTGATCGTTGAGCTTCAGGTGCACCCAGTCGACGGTGAAGTCACGATGGCGCTCCTGTGCCCGGCGCACGAAATCTCCTCGCAGCTTGGCGCGAGTCGTCTGCGGTGGCACGGATTTCGCCTCGAAGGTCTCCAGGTCCGTGGTGACTCGCTCGACCATGCCTGATCTCTCGAGAATGTTGTACAGACCGCGTCGACGATCGATGTCGTGGTAGGCCAGATCCAGCTGACCGATTCTCGGCGACGACCAGTCAAGGTCATTCTTGGCCATGTAGCGCTCAAGCAGACGCTTCTTGATGGCCCAGTCGATCTCCCTGTCGATCAGGGCGGGTCGATCCGACTCCACGGCAGTGAGAACCCGCTCCCAGAGCTCGAGAACCCGCTTGACCGTGCCGGTCGGCTCCTCAATGAGGCCGCGCCGAGTGGCGAAATCGTGCGCCTTCTCGAAGTACTCCAGCTGCATGGAGAGAGCCGAGAGCTCTCGTCCGGTGGTCAGGCGTACGGTCCCCTTGCCAGTGATGTCATGACTCATCTCACGGATGGCGCGGATGGGATTCTCGAGGGTCATGTCCCGCATCACCACTCCGGCCTCGAGCATCCGGAGCACGAGATCTGCGGAGCCGACCTTCAGCAGAGTCGTGGTCTCGCTCATATTGCTGTCGCCGACGATCACATGGAGCCTTCGGTAGCGATCCGCGTCCGCATGCGGCTCATCCCGGGTGTTGATGATCGGCCGCGAGCGGGTGGTGGCGCTGGACAGGCCCTCCCACATGTGATCGGCCCGTTGACTCAGGCAGAAGACCGATCCACGAGGCGTCTGCAGAACCTTGCCCGCCCCGGCGATCAGCTGCCGAGAGATCAGGAAGGGTATGAAGCGCTCGGCAAGTCGCGCGAACTCACCTTCTCGCTCGACGAGGAAGTTCTCGTGACACCCGTAGGAGTTGCCGGCCGAATCCGTGTTGTTCTTGAACAGGTAGATGTCGCCGGAGATGCCGTCCTCGCCCAGTCGCTGCTGAGCCTCGGACACCAGCCCCTCGAGGATTCGCTCACCAGCACGATCGTGCGCGATCAGGGAAGGGATGGAGTCACACTCGGCCGTCGCATACTCAGGATGACTGCCGACGTCCAGGTACAGGCGGGACCCATTTGTCAGGAAGACGTTGCTGCTTCGCCCCCAGGCCACGACCCTGCGGAACAGATACCGAGCCACTTCGTCTGGGCTGAGACGACGCTGACCGTTGAACGTGCAGGTGACGCCGTACTCGGTCTCGATACCGAAGATCCTGCGGTCCATGGACCCACGTTAGGCGAACGCGCTCTAGGCCTCAAGCAAGGAGGTAAGTCGAGGTGTGTCGATACGGACGAACGCACGACGGGGGCGCGAGCGATCGAGGACGGCCACCTCGAGTTGGCTCGCCGTCAGAGATCGAGGTTCCTCATCGCCGAATTCGGACAGTGCGGCAACAGCCAGGCGGAGGGCCGCAGCGAGGCTCATGGAGTCCTGCCAGCCCTCGGCCAATGCCTGATTGATGCGCTCGGCAGATCCACCCATGGCTACATATCCATGCTCGTCGGACACTGAACCATCGAACATCAGTCGGTACAGCTGGTCGTCAGCCGAGGAGGGCCCCACCTCTGCGACAACCATCTCGACCTCGAACGGCTTCGGGGTCTCGGTGAATATCGTGCCCAATGTCTGGGCGTAGGCGTTGGCGAGGCTCCGGCCCGTCACGTCCGAACGGTCATAGGAGTACCCCCTGAGATCAGCGAGGCGCACCCCGGCGACACGCAGACTCTCGAACTCGTTGTACTTCCCTACCGCGGCGAATCCGATCCGGTCGTACAGCTCGCTGATCTTGTGCAGTGCCCGCGATGGATTCTCCGCAACGAAAGCGATGCCGTCGTCGTACTGAACGACGACGACGCTTCGGCCACGCGCGATCCCCTTCCGGGCGAAGTCGGCCTTGTCCCGCATGAGCTGCTCTGGTGACACGTAGAACGGAACGCTCATGTCACGCCCCCTCTCGGGCGTCACCCGATGCGGACTCGTGCCGAGACTCGAGCATGGCGCCTACCAGCGGACCGATCTCCGCGTCACCAAGAATGCGCGATCCCTCAACAGTCACCGTCCCCACAACTGGGTAGATTCCGCGAGCCACGTCCGGACCGCCCGTTGCGCTGTCGTCGTCTGCTGCGTCATAGAGCGCCTCGAGAGCGATGCGAACGCTGTCGGCAGCGGTGGCTTGCCGCCGATACAGCTTCTTGAGGGATCCGCGGGCGAAGGAGGATCCCGATCCCACCGCGTAGAAGTCATGCTCCTCGTAACGCCCACCCGTGACGTCGTAGGAGAAGATGCGCCCGGTCTGGCCGGCAAGGTCGTACCCCGCAAAGAGCGGCACGACCGCAAGGCCCTGCATGGCCAGGCCAAGCTGACCCCGGAGCATGGAGGCGAGGCGATTGGCCTTGCCCTCAAGGGACAGTGGCACTCCCTCGATCTTCTCGTAGTGCTCCAGCTCAACCTGGAAGAGACGAACGAGCTCAACGGCCAGTCCGGCCGTGCCGGCGATGCCGATGAGGCTGTGATCGTCCGCCGTGAAGACCTTCTCGATGTCGTGCTGCGCGATGATGTTGCCCATCGTGGCGCGACGATCCCCCGCCATCACTACGCCATCGGCAGTGCGCAGCGCCACGATGGTCGTGCCGTGCGGGGCCCATCCTCCATCCGGTCCGGGCGTGTTGGCCACCGAAAGTCGATCGGGATGCAATGCCGCAAGGAACTCGCTGAACGAGGCTGATCCCGTCAGGGCGAAGGCCCCGGGCAGTCCCGGCGACCGGCTCACTCTCCGCCCTTCTGCACGAAGGACTTGACGAAGTCCTCGGCATTCACCTCGAGAACCTCATCAATCTCGTCGAGGATCGAGTCAACATCTGCGTCCGCGCTCTCCGCGCTGACCGCGGGCGGCGCACTCTCCTCGATCTCGTCTTCGTCTCGATGACGTCGGTGTTCGGCGTTCTCGCGCTGTGGCATGACCCAAGGCTAGCGCGTGTCGCGAATCAGGCCAGCGACAAGCGCCTGCACGTCCGCAGACCCGTCGAGGAGTTCCTTCACATGCTCACGTGTGCCGCGGACGGGATCGAGCATGGGCACGCGAAGGAGGGCATCACGGCCCGGGATGTCGAAGACCACCGAGTCCCACGATGCCGCGGCGATGGACTCGGGGAACCGCCGGACGCACTCGCCGCGAAAATATGCTCGCGTGTCGGTAGGCGCGTTCACGATCGCGTCATCCACTTCCTCATCGGAGAACAAGCGCACGAGTCGACCGCGGTTCTCCAGCTTCTGAGCAAGCCCACGGTCCGGCCGCAGATCCGAGTACTGCAGGTCGATCAACTGCAGTCTGGGCGACGTCCAGTCGAGTGCCTCCCGTCTGCGGAAGCCCTCCAGCAGGGAGCGCTTGGCGACCCAGTCAACGCGATCGCCACAGGAGTCCGGATCCGTTGCCAGGTCATCCAGTACTCGCTCCCAGTTCTGCAGAACGTCGGCTGTCTGCGGATCAGGGGATGAGCAGAAGTCGTGGGCCCGCTCGAGGAGGGCGCGCTGCACCTCGATGGCCGTGTATGTCCTGCCGCCCGAGAGCCGGAGTCGATGACTCAGCGTCGTGTCATGCGAAACCGCGTGCATCTCGCGGACCGGCTCAACGGGCCACAGGTCGAGGTCTGAGAGCGCACCAGCCTCCAGCATGCTCAGCACGATGGCCGTGCTTCCCAGCTTCAGATACGTGGCGACGTCGCTCATGTTGGCGTCCCCCACGATGACATGCAGGCGCCGGAAGCGTTCAGGGTCAGCGTGCGGCTCATCCCGCGTGTTGATGATGGGCCGCTTCAGCGTGGTCTCGAGACCCACCTCGACTTCGAAGAAGTCCGCACGTTGGCTCATCTGGTACTCGAGGCGTCGACCGTCCTGACCGACGCCGAGACGCCCCGCCCCCGTGAAGACCTGGCGGGTGACGAAGAAGGGAACCAAGTGCCTGATGATCTCGGCGAAGGGCGTTCGACGATCCATGAGGTAGTTCTCATGACATCCGTATGACGCACCCTTGTTGTCAGTGTTGTTCTTGTAAAGCACGATCGGATTGGCCTCGGGGATATCCGCCGCCAGTCTCATGGCTGCTCGCATGATCTGCATGCCCGCTCGGTCCCAGAGCACTGCATCCCGAGGATTGGTCACCTCGGGGGTGGAGAGCTCCGGATGTGCATGGTCGACGTACAGGCGGGAGCCGTTCGTGAGCACGACGTTCGCCATCGCTGGATCGTCGGTCAACTGTGACGGATCCGCCTCACTACGTGACATGTCGAACCCGCGAGCGTCCCGGAGCGGCGACTCGAGCTCATAGTCCCAACGGCCTCCGGCCCGAAGGCGCGGAAGCGCATGCTGTGCATACGCATGGACTATCTGTGAACTGGAGACGGTCGGGCTGATGGTCGGGTGTCCGGGAACAGATATCCCGTACTCCGTCTCCACGCCCATGACGCGATGGACGGACATCTACAGGTACTGACCCGTGTTGGCGACGCTCTCGATCGAGCGGCCGGGCTCTGAGCCCTTCTTGCCCTGGATGAGGGTCCGGATGAAGACGATCCGCTCCCCCTTCTTGCCTGAGATACGTGCCCAGTCGTCCGGGTTGGTGGTGTTCGGCAGATCCTCATTCTCCCGGAACTCGTCGAGACAAGCCTCGAGCAGATGCTGAACCCGGATACCACGCTCCCCGATGGCGAGGAAGTCCTTGATGGCGCTCTTCTTGGCGCGCGCCACGATGTTCTCGATCATTGCGCCGGAATTGAAGTCCTTGAAGTACAGGATCTCCTTGTCGCCATTCGCGTAGGTGACCTCAAGGAACATGTTCTCGTCGGTCTCCGCGTACATCTTGGTGACGGCACGTTCGATCATTGCTCGAGTGGTCTGCACAGCATCCCCGCCGTGCTCGGTGAGATCCTCGAGGTGGAGAGGGAGCTCGGACACGAGGTACTTGGCGAAGATGTCGCTCGCAGCCTCGGCGTCCGGCCTCTCAATCTTGATCTTGACGTCCAGGCGACCCGGCCTCAGGATCGCCGGGTCGATCATGTCCTCGCGGTTCGATGCGCCGATCACGATGACGTTCTCCAGGCTCTCGACGCCGTCGATCTCGCTGAGCAGCTGGGGGACGATGGTGTTCTCGACATCGCTCGACACCCCGGTGCCACGGGTCCTGAACAGCGAGTCCATCTCGTCGAAGAACACGATGACGGGCATGCCTTCGGAGGCCTTCTCACGGGCTCGCTGAAAGACGAGGCGGATGTGTCGCTCGGTCTCGCCCACATACTTGTTGAGCAGCTCAGGTCCCTTGATGTTCAGGAAGTAGGACTTCGCCTCCTTCACACCCGTGCGCTCGGCAACCTTGCGCGCCAGTGAGTTCGCGACGGCCTTCGCAATGAGCGTCTTGCCGCAGCCGGGTGGCCCGTACAGGAGGATTCCCTTGGGGGGCTTGAGCTGATGCTCCGCGTACAGCTCCGGGTGCATGAAGGGCAACTCCACGGCATCACGGATGGCTTCGATCTGATCACCGAGTCCGCCGATATCGGCGTAGCGAATATCGGGAACCTCCTCGAGGACGAGCTCCTCTACCTCCGACTTGGGGATGCGCTCGAATGCCACTCCCGTGCGCAGATCACACAGGAGGGAGTCCCCCGCCCGCAATTTCGTGGTGGTGATTGCCGACGCGACCCGCACGACGCGCTCCTCATCCGAGTGAGCAACGACAAGAGCCCGCGAGCCATCCGAGAGCAGCTCCTTGAGCACGACGATCTCGCCGACATCCTCGACGGCCAGCGCCTCGATGACCGTCAGGGATTCATTCAGGACGATCTCTCGTCCGGGCTGCAGATCGGACGGGTCGACACCCGGGCTCACGGCGACGCGTAGTTTTCGTCCCGAGGCGGTGATCGTCGCACGGCCGTCCGAGTCGTACTGAAGCAGCGTGGCGAAGCTGTGCGGTGGGTCCCCGAGTCGGTCCACCTGCTCCTTGAGCGCGACGATCTGGTCACGGGCGTCCTTCAGGGTGGAGATCAGACGCGCGTTGTGATCCTTCTGTGCCGAGAGCTGACCTCTCAGATCCGAGACAGCGGCCTCGAGGTCGTGGACACGCACTGCCCAGTCTGACGACTCGCTCATGCCACCTCCCAACGTCGACACCTCGTCACCCTAACTCGTGACGCGCTTCTCCACCCGCCAAGACCATGCCCACCGACCCCGCATGGTCACTCTGCCTCAGGCTCCTGTGCATCTGGGCGCTCCACCGCACCCGGTCCGGTGTAGTCGTCACCGTAGGCACCGGGTGCTGGTCGGCGACGGCGTGCGGGCAGTTGAGTACCGGCAGCCAGGCGCCGAGCAGTGACGAGGAATGCCGTGTGTCCGTTCATTCGGTGGTCAGGCCGCACGGACAGACCCTCCAGATGCCACGTGCGCAGCAGCGTCTCCTCGGCACGAGGCTCGGTCCAGTCCCCTGTGACTCGCATGCTCTCTACGAGTCGTGACAGTTGCGTGGTGGTGGCGACGTAGCCCACGAAGACTCCGCCCGGCGAAAGCGCTGCCGCTACGGACGCCAGGCACTCCCAAGGCGACAGCATGTCCAGAACCACGGCGTCGAGATCCCGCTCCTTGAGGTCCACAGCCATGTCCCCGAGAACGAGTGACCAGTTTGCCGGACGAATGCCAAACCACTTCTCGACGTTCTGCGCAGCCACCTCTGCGAACTCTGGACGCCGCTCGTAGCTGATCACGGTGCCCGAGTCTCCGACTGCGCGGAGCAGCGAGCACGTGAGTGCACCGGAACCGACTCCGGCCTCCGCTACTCGGGCGCCCGCTCCGAGGTTCGCCAGGCCCACGATGCGGGCGGCGTCCTTCGGGTAGATCACCTGGGCTCCGCGTGGCATGGAGAGCACGAAGTCGTCAAGGATCGGACGCAGAGCCAAGAAGGCATTGCCGTTGCTGGAATTGACCACGATGCCCTCGGGGCGCCCAAGAATGTCATCGTGCGGCAGGAGTCCTCGATGCGTGTGGTAGCTGGCACCGGGCTCAAGGGTGATCGTGTGCATCTTCCCGCGAGGGTCGGTCAGTTGCACCAGGTCTCCCGGGGCGAACAGGCCACGACGGCGGGCATCGGCGATCGTGCTGGGCTCCTGCTGCATTCAAGGAACGCTACTAGGCTCGGGCTTCATGACCGCAGGGACGGACCTTCCACGCTTCCCGACCAGCCTCTCCCCCTCACGTGCATCCGACTTCACCACCTGTCCTCTGCTGTTTCGGCTCCGATCCATAGACCGACTTCCGGAGGAGCCGTCGGCGGCGGCAGTGCGCGGAACCCTTGTCCACCGAGCCTTGGAGCTGCTGTTCGATCTCCCGCCGGCTGAGCGAACCCATCAGCGAGCCGAAGGGCTCCTTGGGGAGGCAGTCGACGAAATGGCCGAGAGGTCGCCCGCAGAGCTGGATGCCCTGCGCCCCGGTCCTGGACTAGAACCCAGCGTGAATGGTGAGGCACTGCTCCGTGCGTACTTCGCACTCGAGGATCCGAGCCGTCTCGAGCCGCATGCGCGGGAGCAGTACGTGAGCGCCAAGCTTCTCGATGACTTCGAGATTCGCGGCTTCATCGATCGTGTCGATCGGACACCTGACGGACTCGTCCGGATTGTCGACTACAAGACCGGTCGATCGCCGTCAGAGGCCTTCGCGGGCAAGGCCATGTTCCAGATGCGGTTCTACGCTCTGGTGTGGTGGCGCCACACCAGCGAGATTCCGCGCATGCTCCAGCTGATGTACCTCGGCGACGGCCAGTTGATGAGGCTGGAGCCGGACGAGGAGACGCTGATCGCCACGGAGCGGCGGATTCTCGCCCTGCGGGATGCCATCTCTCGCGCCGCTGACGCCGGTGAGTTCCCGGCGACCGCATCAAGACTGTGCGACTGGTGCTCCCACCGCGACCTGTGTCCGGCATGGGGTGGCACTCCCCCGCCCCTTCCCGCGCGCGAAATCTGGCCGACATCAGTCGGCAGCAGTCGACCCGTTGCCTGATCCGAGTCCTCGCCTGCTCCGAGTCCTAGCCTGATCCGGCCAGTTCCCACAGGGTGGCGATGGTATGTCCGGAAAGCGTGGCGATGACTGCGGTTCCCAGATGGTCGACAGGGGCCAGATGAGGGATGGCGATCACCCGGCATCCGGCATCGCGGGCCGAGGTGATCCCGGTGGGTGAATCCTCCAGCGCCAGGCACTCCCCCGGGATGGCACCCAGGAGTCGAGACGCAGTCAGATACGGCTCGGGATGGGGCTTGCTGTTCTTGACGTCGTCTCCAGCCACCACCACCGTGAACGGGCTCGCGCCCAGGTCACGGGCAATCTCCTCGGCAACCGCGCCGATCAGACGACTCCAGGATGCCGACACGAGGGCCATCGGGACATCCCTCTCACGAGCCTCCTCCACGATGGCCCTGGCACCGGGCTGCCAGGCCGGCGGCTCCGTTCGAAGGCGCCGTTCCATTGCATCCATCAGCAGTTCCCCAATGTCGGCATCGCTGAGGTGAGTGCCGGACCGCTGCCTCATATGACCGGTGACACGATCAAGGGGACCGCCAAGACACAACCTCTGGTCAGCCTCCGTCCAGCCCGTGCCCAATTTCGCCATCACCTCGTGCTCGGCCGCCAGCCATACATGCTCGGTGTCGACGAGCGTGCCGTCCATGTCCAAGAGCAGCGCCCGTGGCAGCTGATGACCTACCGTCGCCATGCGTTGATCGCCTGCTGCTGAGTCGGCGCTAGACGCCATGGGAGTCAGACGGCGTGGGATCAGGTTGCATTGAAGTATCGCGCCTCGGGATGGTGAGTGATAATCGCGCTCGTCGACTGCTCCGGATGCAGTTGGAACTCCTCAGACAGCTCGACCCCGATGCGTCCGGGATCAAGCAGCTCCATCAGTTGCACCTGCTGTTCGAGGTCGGGACAGGCCGGGTATCCGAACGAATACCGGGACCCCTGATACCCCTGCTTGGCGATGAGCTCCGTCATGTCCGCGCTGTCGGAGGAGGCAAGCCCGAGTTCGTCCCGAATCCGAGCGTGCCAGAACTCGGCCAGGGCCTCCGTCAGCTGAACGGAGAGGCCGTGCAGCTCCAGGTACTCGCGGTAGGAGTCGGCCTCGAACAAGCGCGCCGTGGCGTCCGACGCCGACTGCCCCATCGTGACCACGGTGAAGGCCACAACATCGACATCGCCAGACTCCTTCGGGCGGTAGAAGTCCGACAGGCACAGGTGGCGATCGCGTCGCTGGCGAGGGAAATGCAGGCGCGTGCGCTCGGACCCATCCTCATGGAGGATGACGAGGTCGTCACCCTCTGAATAGCACGGGAAGTAGCCGTAGACGACGGCTGGCGTGATGATCGCCTCCGTCTGAATTCGATCCAGCCACGAGCGCAGGCGCGGACGTCCCTCCGTTTCCACGAGCTCCTCGTAGCTTGCCCCATCAGCGCCCCGGCCGGGCTTGAGCCCCCACTGGCCGAGGAAGAGGGCTCGCTCGTCCAGGTAGGGAAGGTAGTCCGTGAGCGAGATCCCCTTCACGATGCGATCCCCCCAGAACGGCGGTGCCGGGACCGGCACGGTGACCGAGACATCGGATCGCGCAGGGATGATCACGGGCTCGTCGTCACGCGAGCGGCCAGCGGACTTCACGCGCCGCGTGCGCAGTTCAGGCAGCTCGGCGCCGGGCTCACCGCGCTTGACCGCCATGAGGGTGTCCATGAGTCGAAGCCCCTCGAAGGCGTCACGTGCATAACGAACGTCGCCGTCGTACATCGAGGCGAGGTCCTCCTCCACGAACGCGCGAGTCAGTGCAGCGCCACCGAGGACGACGGGAAAGCGTTCGGCAACGCCCCGGGAGTTCATCTCCTCGAGGTTCTCCTTCATGATCACGGTGCTCTTGACCAGCAGCCCGCTCATTCCGATGACATCGGCGTCGTGCTCCTCGGCCGCCTCGACGATGGCCGTGATCGGCTGCTTGATGCCGATGTTGACGACCGTGTAGCCGTTGTTCGACAGGATGATGTCGACGAGGTTCTTGCCGATGTCGTGGACATCGCCCTTGACGGTGGCGAGCACCATCGTCCCCTTGCCGGCCTCATCCGTGCGCTCCATGTGCGGCTCCAGGTAGGCCACCGCCGTCTTCATGACTTCAGCGCTCTGCAGGACGAAGGGCAGCTGCATCTCGCCTGAGGCGAAGAGCTCACCCACCACCTTCATGCCTGCCAGCAGGGTGTCATTGACGATGGCGAGTGCGGGTCGCTCCTTCAGCGCCTCACCAAGGTCGTCTTCGAGCCCGACGCGCTCACCGTCGATGATTCGACGCTCCAGACGCTCGAACAGCGGCAGACCGGCCAGCTCCTCCGCCTTCGAAGCCGACAATGACCGGGCCTCGACGCCTTCGAAAAGTTGGAGGAATCGCTGTAGCGGGTCGTAGCTGACATTGCCGTCGGCGTCATACTCCCGTCGGTCGTAAACGAGATCCAGTGCCACGTCACGCTGCTCATCGGGGATCTTGACCATGGGCAGGATCTTGGAGGCGTGAACGATCGCAGAATCGAGTCCGGCGGCCATCGCCTCATGGAGGAAGACGGAGTTAAGAACCTGCCGTGCCGCCGGGTTCAGCCCGAAGGAGACATTGGACAGACCGAGGGTCGTCTGCACGCCCGGGTGCATCGCCTTGAGCTGCCGGATGGCATCCATCGTCTCGATCGCATCTCGACGTGTCTCCTCCTGCCCGGTGGCGATGGGAAAGGTGAGCGTGTCGACGAGAATGTCCGCGACGTCCATGCCCCAGTTCTCGGTGAGGTCACGCACCAGTCGGTCGGCAACGCGCACCTTCCACTCCGCCGTCCGAGCCTGACCCTCCTCGTCGATGGTCAGCGCCACGACGCCGGCACCATGCTCCATCACGAGCGGCATGATGCGCCGGATACGAGAGTCAGGTCCGTCGCCATCCTCGTAGTTCACTGAATTCACCACGGCCCGACCGCCGAGCATCTCCAAGCCCGCTTCGAGCACGGCTGGCTCTGTGCTGTCCAGGACGATCGGCAGGGTGGACGCCGTGGCGAGGCGGCCAGCGAGCTCGCGCATGTCGCGGACTCCATCGCGCCCGACATAGTCGATGCACAGGTCGAGCAGGTGCGCCCCATCGCGAATCTGCTCCCGGGCGATCTCGACGCAGTCCTCCCATCGCTCCTCGAGCATGGCCTCCCGGAAGGCCTTGGACCCGTTCGCGTTGGTGCGCTCACCTATCGACAGATATGTCGAGTCCTGCCGGAACGGGACGGACTGGTAGAGCGAACCTGCTGCCGCCTCGTGCTGCGGTTGCCGATCCCCGAGGCCCTTGCCGCGCACGCGCTCCACGACGGCGGCCAGATGGGCAGGCGTGGTTCCGCAGCATCCACCAACCAGGCCGACCCCGAACTCCTGGGTGAATACCTCATGCGCCTCGGCAAGCTCCTGCGGACTCAAGGGGTAGTGCGCCCCGTCCGAGGTCAGCATGGGCAGGCCTGCATTCGGCATGCAGGTGATGGCCACCTGCGCCGACTTGGAGAGGGTGCGCAGGTGCTCGCTCATCTCCGCGGGCCCGGTGGCGCAGTTCAGCCCTATGGCATCGATTCCGAGCGGCTCCAGAGCAGTGAGCGCGGCACCGATTTCACTGCCGAGGAGCATGGTCCCGGTGGTCTCAACAGTGACCTGAGCGAAAACGGGGAGATCGACCCCTGATTCGGTGAGCGCCCTCTTCGCACCGACGACGGCCGCCTTGGTCTGCAGTAGGTCCTGCGAGGTCTCGATCAAGATGGCATCGGCACCACCATTGACCAGACCTGCCACCTGCTCCTGATACGCGTCGCGCAAGGTGGCATAGGGCGCATGTCCGAGGCTGGGGAGCTTGGTCCCGGGACCAACCGAGCCGAGCACCCAGCGAGGCTGATCCGGCGTGGACCACCGGTCAGCACTGCTCCGCGCTACGGCAGCGCCTGCCTCGGCCAGTTCGTAGATCCGCTCGGGGATGTCATATTCCCCAAGGTTCGCGAAATTGGCGCCGAAGGTGTTGGTCTCCACGCAGTCGACGCCGACCTCGAAGTAGGCATCGTGCACGCTTGCGACGAGTTCCGGGCGGGTCACGTTGAGGATCTCGTTGCAGCCCTCGTAGCCCTGAAAATCCTCGAGGCTCGGGTCAGCTGCCTGGAGCATCGTCCCCATGGCGCCGTCGGCCACGACAACTCTGGTGGCGAGCGCCTCCCGGAGGGACCCGGGGCCGTGTGTCGGATGAGGCGATCTTCCCGACTTGGGTGAGCCTCCGGCGTTCGGAGAATCTCCGGAATTCTGCACGGAAGCAGGAGATGAAGAGGTGGTAGTCATGATGTTCCAGCCTACCGTTGACTGATGGACCCGCAGTTCCACGCACCGCCGCCGGAGGGCCTACGCTGAGGTTCAGCCGATTGTCGGGGCACTGGTCAAGGGAGGGCACGTGATCGAACTGGACGAGTTCCCCACTTTGGTCGATCCCGTCATGGTGGCCGCCTTCGAGGGCTGGAACGATGCCGGTGAGTCCGCGTCCGGCGCCATCGCGCACCTGCGCGAGGTCTGGGACGCCCAGCCGCTGGCAGATCTGGACTCCGAGGAGTACTACGACTACCAGGTGAACCGTCCGGTGATCTCGATCGACGAGTCGGGGGTCCGCCAGCTGACCTGGCCCACCACGCGAGTGTTCATCGCCCGGGTGCCGCTCTTCCCGCGTGACCTCGTCCTGGTCCAGGGGATCGAGCCCAATATGAAGTGGCAGCAGTTCGTTCGCGAACTGCTCGGACTCGCCGCCGAGTTGGATGTGTCCACGATCATCACCCTCGGTGCACTCCTGTCCGACATCCCGCACACCCGTCCGGTGCCTGTGACGGGTACGACGTCAGATGCGGCCATGCAGGCGGACCTGGGTCTGGATCCCTCCACGTACGAGGGGCCCACCGGAATCGTCGGCGTTCTCCAGGACGCCTGTACGCGGTTCGGCATCTCCGCCGTATCCCTCTGGGCATCGGTCCCCCACTACGTTGCCCAGCCGCCCTGCCCGAAGGCCACGTTGTCGCTGGTGCGGCGCATTGAGGACATCCTCGATGTGCCGGTACCGCTCGGTGATCTGGTCGAGGAGGCGCGCGCGTGGGAAGTGGGGGTGGACGAGCTCGCATCCGAGGATGACGAGGTTGCCGACTACGTCAAGCAGCTCGAGGAGGCTCGAGATGCCGTCGACCTCCCGGAGGCCAGCGGCGAGGCGATTGCCCGGGAGTTTGAGCGCTACCTGCGCCGTCGCGGAGGGCAGTGACCCGAGTGGGCAGCTCAGTCCGTTGAGCCTTCAGCAGGCGACTCCAGCCCCCAACGCTGGCGCAATTCGGCAAGGCCACTGTCTACCCCCGGTGGGTCCGGACTCATCGCAGGCGACGGTACAGACGAAGGGAAGCGTCGGTCGCGGGATCGAAGCCCCCGTCGCGGTGCTCCTCCATGGCATCAAGGATCCCCATGGCCACCTTCTTGCCCAACTCGACGCCCCATTGGTCGAAGGAGTCGATACCCCAGATTGCCCCTTGGACGAAGACGCTGTGCTCATACAGGGCCACGAGGGATCCGAGCACGAAGGGGTCAAGGCGGTCCACCATGAGGACGGAGACCGGACGGTTGCCCGGCATCACCTTGTGCGGCACGAGGGCAGGTGGGGTGCCATCGGCCGCCACCTCCTCGGCCGTTCGTCCCCTAGCGAGGACCGAGGCCTGGGCCAGGGCATTCGCGACCAGCATGTCCTGCTGGTCACCCCGAGGATTCTCGCTCCGGGCGACCACGATGATGTCGGACGCGACAGTACTCGTGCCCTGGTGCAGCAGCTGGTAGAAGGAGTGCTGCCCATTGGTGCCCGGTTCGCCCCAATAGATGGCCCCCGTCTCGTATGACACAGGTGCTCCGTCGGCGCGCACCGATTTGCCGTTGCTCTCCATCGTGAGCTGCTGCAGGTAGGCCGGGAAGCGTGACAGATACTGCGAGTAGGGCAGAACCGCCGTGGTGGGGATAGTGAGGAAGTCCCGATTCCAGACGGCCGTCAAGCCCATCAGAACGGGCAGGTTCACGTGCGCTGGGGCGGTCCGAAAGTGCTCGTCCATCGCGTGGAAACCCCGGAGCATGTCCGCGAAGCCGTCCCGACCAATGGCAATCATCGTGCTCAGGCCGACGCTGGAGTCCATCGAGTATCGGCCCCCGACCCAGTCCCAGAAGCCGAACATGTTGTCCGTGTCGATCCCGAACTCCGTCACCTTCTCGGCGTTCGTGGAGACGGCGACGAAGTGCCGCGGCACGGCGGCCTCTCCAAGGGAGTTGACGAGCCAGCTGCGTGCCGCGGCTGCATTCGTCATCGTCTCGAGAGTCGTGAAGGTCTTCGACGCGACGATGACCAGGGTCGTCGCTGGCTCGCACGCCGTCAGCGCAGTGGAGATGTCCGTGGGGTCGACATTGGAGACGAAGTGAAAATCGATGTCCTCCGCGGCGAAGGCACGAAGTGCGATCTCGGCCATCGCCGGGCCGAGATCGGATCCGCCGATGCCGATGTTGATCACGGATCGAATGCGTTGTCCCGTGGCCCCTGTCCAGGATCCTGAACGAACCGCCTCGGAGAACCGCCCCATGCGGTCCAGAACGTCATGCACGTCAGCGAGCACATCCACGCCGTCGACCACGAGCTCGTCGCCGGATGGGCGACGCAAGGCCGTGTGCAGCACGGCCCTGTCCTCCGTCGGATTGATGTGGCCTCCGGACATCATGAGGTCTCGTCGATCCCAGACTCCGGTCTGATCCGCGAGGCGCACGAGTGCGGCCAGCACATCGACGGTCACCCGCTGGCGTGAGAGATCCAGATGGACACGGGCGCCGGACGCGGACAGGTAGTCCTCGCGGCTGGGGTCCGTGTCGATCAACGATCGGATCGTCGTGTCGCGAAGGGAGGAGGCCAGCACCCCGAGTTCCTGCCAGGCCGCGGTGGTGGAGGGATCGATGACATCCTGATCAGCACTCATGCGCACACCCTTGCACGCACGATCCTACCGATTCCACTAGCGTGCGGTATCCAGCCTTCTCGAGGAGCATCTATGGCGAAGACGTCCGACTCCCCCGTCACACTCGGCATGGTTGGCCTCGGCCGGATGGGTGCCAACCTCGCCCAGCGGGCCATGGCTGCGGGTCACTCGGTTGTGGGATTCGACCCTCGTCCCGACGCTGTGGCAGCTCTTGAGAGGACCGGTGCGGCTGGTGCCCAGTCCATCACCGATCTGGTGGGGCAGTTGCCGGCTCCCAGGACGGTGTGGGTGATGGTTCCCGCCGGAGACATCACCGAGTCGGTCACCACGGAGCTCATCGACCTGCTGGATGAGGGCGACTGCATCATCGATGGTGGAAACTCCTACTACCGCGACGACATTCGTCGCAGCGCGGCCGCTGGTGAGAAGGGTGTCCGCTACCTCGATGTCGGCACGTCCGGCGGGGTGTGGGGTCTCGAGCGCGGCTACTGCCTGATGATCGGGGGACCCGATGCCGAGGTGGATCGGCTCGCCCCCCTCTGGGAAGCCATCGCGCCCGGAGTCGACTCGGCTCAGCGCACCCCGGGACGCTCGGGTGCCCCGAGCCCCGAGGAGGAGGGCTGGCTGCACTGCGGTCCGAGCGGAGCAGGACATTTCGTGAAAATGGTCCACAACGGCATCGAGTACGGCCTGATGGCGGCATATGCCGAGGGACTGAACATCCTCAAGCACGCCAATGCCGGCAAGGTCATCCGCGATGCCGATGCCGAGACCGCGCCGCTCAGCCAGCCGGAGTTCTACCAGTACGACCTGGATATCCCCGCCATCTCGGAGGTCTGGCGACGCGGCAGCGTGGTCGGCTCCTGGCTGCTCGACCTCACCGCCAGTGCCCTCCAGCAGTCACCTGATCTCGCCGATTTCAACGGCCGGGTGTCCGACTCAGGTGAGGGTCGATGGACCTCCATCGCGGCAATCGAGGAGGGCGTGCCTGCGCCGGTGCTCACCTCGGCGCTCTACGAGCGTTTCGAATCCCAGGGCAATGGCCTCTTCGCGGGCAAGCTGCTCAGTGCCATGCGCAAGGAGTTCGGTGGCCATGACGAGAAGGTCCCCGAGGCCGCCAGCGACTGAGACCCGCACAGGCGTGAGCTCAGGCGTGTGCTCACGCCTCAGTTCAGGCTTACGCCCAGCAGGGCATCCGCGATCGCGGCGAAGGTCTTCGGGGATTGCGCATCTGTGCCGCCTCCCGACTGCTGGGCCATGGCCCAGTCATCCATGACGTCGAGTGCTTCCGGCGTCCGGAGGTCGTCTGCCAACGCCGCGCGGACCTTGGACAGCGTCGTCGCGAGATCCGTTCCATGGTCGGCCTGCGCAGCGCGTGTCCAGAGCGCGAGCCGCTGCTGGGCACCTTCGAGGCCCTGCGGCGTCCAGGACCAGTCACTTCGATAGTGATGCGCAAGAAGCGCGAGACGGATGGCCGCGGGAGACACTCCGTTGCGTCGGAGCTCCGAGACGAAGACGAGATTGCCGCGGGACTTGGACATCTTGTGGCCCTGCCAGGCGACCATGCCCGAGTGCACATAGTGGCCGGCGAAAGGCGTCTCCTGCATCAGCACATGCGCCTCGGAGGCGCACATCTCATGGTGCGGGAACACCAGGTCGCTCCCCCCGCCCTGGACATCGAAGCCCATTCCGAGATGATCGAGCGCAATCGCGGTGCACTCGATGTGCCAGCCTGGCCGGCCATGTCCGAGTGAGGTGTTCCACGCCGGCTCATCCGGTCGCGCGGACTGCCAGACGAGGCAGTCCAGGGGGTCCTCCTTGCCCGGTCGGTCCGGATCGCCACCGCGCTCGCGAAAGATCCGTGCCATCTCGTCGTCACTCAGGTGGGAGACGGCCCCGAAAGATGCGTCCTGCCGAACTCGGAAGTACAGATCACCCTCGACGGCATAGACGGATCCGCGGGCCTGCAGATCCTGCACGTAAGCGGCAACCGACGGAATGGACTCCACGGCACCGATGTAGTCCCGGGGCGGCAGCACCCGCAGCGCCTCCATGTCCTCGCGAAACAGGGCAGTCTCGCGGTCCGCGATGGCTCGCCAGTCCTGACCCGTCTCCACCGCCCTTTCGAGCAGGGGATCGTCGATATCCGTGACGTTCTGCACGTAGTGCACGTCCAGACCGGCGTCTCGCCAGAATCGATGAATGAGATCGAAGGTCACGTAGGTGAAGGCGTGTCCCATGTGAGTGGCGTCGTACGGCGTGATGCCACAGACATACATCCGCGCCGTCGGGCCCGGTGTCGTGGGCCGCGCCGCCTGTCGGCCTGTGTCGAAGAGGGTGAGCGACCCTGCCGTTCCGGGCAGGGATGGAATCTCGGGACTCGGCCAGGCCTTCACATCCACAGCCTAGTCACGGCACCTCGAACGTCTCAGGCTGCCGCAGGCGTCACATGATGGGCCAGGGAATCGCCGGCCACTCCCCACTCGGAAGCGGATGCATTCCCGATGCCACCAACGTGTCCACGCGCTCACGGAGCGCGACCTGCTCCTGAACCGTGAGCCTCACGTCGAATCGCTGGCTATCGCAGGCGAGCAGGTCTTGAAAGCCCCGCAGGTCACGCAGAACGCTCTCTGAGATGGGCTCCCCCGCCCACCCCCACAGGACGCCGCGCAACTTGGGCTCCACCGAAAGGCTCACCCCATGGTCGATGGCCCAGGCCACGCCATCACTGTCGCTGATCACGTGGCCACCCTTGCGATCGCCGTTATTGATCACGGCGTCGAACACGGCCATCTTCTCCATGCGGTCATTCAGCGCGTGGATGAGCACCACCGCTGCGCCCGCCTGATCGTGTCCCTCGAGGATCGCGGCCCAGCCAGGCGGAACCTCATCGGGAGCAACCACCCGCACCGCGCTGGAGTGGGGATCCTCCTCGACCCACAGCTGAACCATCGCGGCGCCGACCTCGGTGTCCTCACGCCACACCGTGGGAGGCACGAGTGACCAGCCGAGCGCCACCGACACCTCGTAGGCAGCGACCTCACGGGCCGAGAGGGTCCCCACGGGAAAGTCCCACAGGGGGCGCTCCCCCGCCACCGGCTTCACGACACAACGGACGGAGGCATCCTCCCTGCTGCAGATGGCACGAATCGTGGCGTTCGAGGCGCCCGCGAGTGCCCCCTCCCAGGTCAGCGTGCCCGTCGCCAGCAGTTCGACCGCGACGGCAGCGGGAACAGTCCCCACGGCAGCGGGTGCAGCCGGACCGCCGGAGTCAGGTCCTTCGACGGTAGCCATTGGACCTCGGGCACACATGACCATCAGCCTCGAGCGGCTGGCTGCAGAAGGGGCAGGCCGGACGTCCCGCTGCGACGACGCTCCGGGTTCGCTCAGCGAAGTCGCGGGCTTGCGCAGCCGTCAGCCAGACGCGAAGCGTGTCGGAGCCGTCGGCGTCGTCGTCTCCGATGTCCGGAATCTCCAGGGGTTCCTCGGACGCCGCATGGGCTTCGAGCACGACCCGGCGATTCGCCTCGTCCCAGCCGAGGGCCATGGCGCCGACGCGAAACTCCTCCACGATTGGCGCGTTCAGTGGGTCGGTGTCAGGCGGACCGGGCGACACGCCCTCGGGAATGTCTTCAGCCCCGCGCGTGATGACCTCATCCAGCAACTGATCCACCCGCTCGGCGAGAGCAGCCGCCTGTGCCTTCTCAATAGCCACGCTTGTCACTGCGGAGTCCTGACGAGCCTGGAGAAAGAAGGTTCTGTCACCGGGCATGCCGACCGTGCCCGCCACGAAGCGTTCGGGCGCGTCGAAGTTGATCACCTGGCGCGTCATCTGCCGGCTCCTCCCCCCACGGCGGCGTCCGATGCGCGGCGACGGGTCCTTGCCCCGCCCGACTTGCGTCCCTTGCTCCCTGTTCTGCCTGGAATGGACTGGCCCGTGTCGTTCATTCGCTCAACGAAGGGACGAAGGGGGGTGTAGTCGATGATGCTCACTGAGGCAGGATCCACGCACAGGCGCTGGAAGTGATCCAGATGAAGACCGAGGGCATCAGCCAGGATCGCCTTGATCACATCGCCATGACTCACCACGACATAGGTGGCATCCGATCCCATGGTCGCGTTCCACTCCCGCAACGCTGACACGGCCCGATGCTGCACATGAAGCAGACTCTCCCCACCGGGAAAATGCGCTGCGCTCGGGTGGGCCTGAACCACCTTCCACATGGGATCCTTCGCAAGAGCCTTGAGGCTGGATCCCGTCCACTCGCCGTAGTCGCATTCCTGCACGCGATCCTCCACGTGCAGGGGGGCATCTGGCCTCGCCTCGACGAGGATCCTTGCAGTCTGCCGAGTGCGATCAAGGGGTGACGTGACCACGGCGTCCCAGACGACATCGGCGAGATGGCCACGAGTACGCACCACCTGCTCATGACCGACCTCATCGAGGTCGACGCCAGGCGAGCGGCCAGCGAGGATGCCGCCGGCATTGGCAGTGGTGCGACCATGCCGAACCAAGATCACCCTTGTCATGGCCAACAGCGTAGATCCTGCGGCGATTCGCGGCAGAATGCGAGGGTGATACGCGGATTGGGCCTCTACACACCGGACGACGTACTTCCCCTCGACGAGTTGGATCCGCAGGAACTCAGCACCGATGAGCAGCTCGATGTCCGGCTGAGAGACCTGCGGACCCGCTGCGACCAGCTCGACGATGGCTTCATCTGGATCGGGCTGTTCGAGCCGACCCGGGCGGAGCTCGACCTCGTGACGCGCGTCTTCGACATCCCCGTTCTGCTGATGGAGGATGCCGCCAATCCCGATCAACGGCCCAAGTTCGAACTGGACGATGAGGGTCATGGACTGGCCGTCGTGAAGATTCTGGACTACCTCGATGCCACCTCAGACGTGACCACGGGTCAGGTGTCTGTGTATGTCGGTGACCGCTTCGCGGTGACGGTGCGTTTCGGTCGCGGAAGCGACCTTCGCCCGATCCGCGCACGGCTTCAGGCCGATGGGCATCTGCGCTCGCACGGAACGCTCGCTGTCCTATACACCGTGCTGGACGGTGCCGTGGACGGCTACCTCGCCGTGTCCGAGGAGATCGCGATCGACGTCGAGGCCCTCGAGACCGAGATCTTCGCCCAGACACCCTCGGTGGGCACCACCAACAGCATCTACCGCCTCAAGCGCGAGAACGTGGAGATCCGACGGGCAGTTCAGCCGCTGGTGGGATGGGCGCATGAGGCCGTCAACGAACGCCTCGGGTGGCTCCCCGACGAGCTGCGGCCCTATTTTCGCGATATCGGGGATCACCTCCTTCGGGCCCATGACGCGACGGAGTCGGCAGACAGCCTGCTGCTGGCCATGCTCATGGCCTCCACGAGCCTTCAGGATCTTCAACAGAACCGCGATATGCGCAAGATCTCGGCCTGGGTGGCGATCGCGGCCGTACCGACGGCGATGGCCGGCATCTACGGGATGAACTTCGACAACATGCCCGAGCTGCGATGGAGCCTCGGATATCCGGCGGTTCTCGTGCTCATGGGCACGATCTGCGCCCTCCTCTACCGCGGATTCCGTCGATCTGGATGGCTGTAGCGCAATCGCTCTAGCGGGACCGTTCTAGGAGGACAGGACACCCGTCCCTAGCAGAACGAGCACAAGGCCACCGAGCGCAAGTCGGTAGATCACGAATGGTGCGTACGTGCGCGTGGAGAGCCAGCGCATCAGCCACGCGATCACGGACAGGCCGACGCTGAAGGCGATCGCGGTGGCCAGCAGGGTCGGGCCCCACGCCACCTGAGCCTCGTCACCGATCTTGGTCGCCTCGTAGAAGCCTGAGGCCAGCACCGCCGGAATGGCAAGCAGGAAGGCATATCGGGCCGCCGCAGCGCGGGTGTACCCCATACCGAGACCTGCAGTGATGGTTGCTCCGGACCTTGATACTCCGGGAATCAGTGCCAGAGCCTGGGCCAGTCCGAAGACGACCGCGTCGCGCAGGCTCAGGTCCCGCTCGGACTTCAGCCTGGACCCCCAACGGTCCGCGGCGCCCAACAGCAGGCCGAAAAAAATGAGCATCGAGGCGGTCAGCCAGAGATTGCGGGCCACCGTCTCGATCTGATCGGCAAACGTGAGCCCGAGGACGGCGATGGGGATGGTTCCGAGCACGACGAACCAGCCCATCCGGGCATCCGGATCACTTCGGGCATCCGCCACGACGATCGAACGGGACCACGCCCGAAGGATGGCCCAGATCTCTCGCCGGAAGTACAAGATGACCGCCGCCTCCGTGCCGATCTGCGTCACGGCCGTGAAGGCGGCGCCCGGGTCCTCCCAGCCGAATAACTGAGAGAAGATCAGCAGGTGCGCGCTGGATGAGATCGGCAGGAACTCCGTGAGTCCTTGGATGACTCCCAGAACAATGGCCTCAAGCCAGGTCACCGTCAGGCCAGCCCAGCCTGATCCATCAGTTCCACCATCGTCCTCAGGGTGTGGCGCTTCTCCTCGAGATCCCCGGCATAGAGGCCGATGCTCAGGGTGGTGACACCTGCATCGGCGTATGCCTGGAGCCGCTCGCGGACGCGATCCGGCGGGCCCAGCAGGGCTGTCCGGTCCATGAAGTCGAATGGGACCGCCGCCATCGCGGCGTCGTACTCCTTGGCCAGATAGCGATCCTGGATCTCCCCCGCTGCCTCCTCGTAGCCCATTCGGCACGCCAGCTGATGGTAGAAGTTCCGCTCCTTGCTGCCCATTCCTCCGATGTACAGCGCGGAGTAGAAGCGCACGGGATCGGCACACGTCGCAGGATCGTCGCCCAGGACGACAGGCACGGTGGGCACGACATCGAAGTCACTCATGTCCTTGCCTGCAGCGATGCGCGCCTCCACTAGCGGGCTCATGATGTCCTGGGAATGCTCGGGCGCATAGAAGATCGCCAGCCACCCGTCTGCAATCTCGCCTGTCAACGCAAGATTCTTGGGGCCGATGGCCGCCAGGTAGATCGGGATTCGGTCCCGCACGGGATGGACCGTAAGGGTCAGCGCCTTGCCGGGACCATCGGGCAGGGGCAGCGTGAAGCACTCCCCCTCATAGCGCACACGCTCGCGCGCGAGCGCCATCCGAACGATGTCCACATACTCGCGTGTGCGAGTGAGCGGCTTGTCGAAACGGACGCCGTGCCAGCCTTCGGAGACCTGGGGGCCGGACACTCCGAGTCCGAGGCGGAACCTCCCCTGAGACAGCGTGTCCAAGGTTGCGGCCGTCATGGCGGTGTTGGCCGGGGTACGCCCGGGAATCTGGAATACCGCTGATCCGACGTCGATGCGCTCGGTCTGCGCCGCGATCCACGTCAGCACCGTTGCCGCGTCAGAGCCATACGCCTCTGCGGCCCAGACGACCGAGTAACCGAGTTGATCGGCCTCCTGTGCAAGCACCAGATTCTCGGCATCGTTGCCGGCGCCCCAGTATCCGAGATTCAGTCCGAGCTTCATCGTGTCTCCTCTTCGTCAGAGCGAGCCTAGAGGTCCTGCGCTCGGAGTCGGAGTACCGTGCCCGCATGGAGACACGGCCGCTGGGCAGATCAGGCGTGTGGGTGGGTCGCCTGGCGCTGGGGACGGCAACCTGGACCCAAGGCACGGACGAGTACGACGCGCGGGATCAGCTGGCCGCGTTCCTCGATGCGGGTGGATCCCTGATCGACTCGGCCGACGTCTACGCCGAAGGCGGTGCCGAGGCGCTCCTCGGGGAGCTGATCGAGGAGTTCGAGGTTCGCGACGACGTCGTTCTCGCCACAAAGTCCGGGGGCGTGAGTGGACCGGGACGACGCATCAACACGTCTCGTCTTCACCTGATGCGCGCACTCGAGGGCTCCCTCACGCGGCTTCGAACCGAGGCCATCGACCTGTGGACCATTCAGGCGTGGGACCCATGGACCCCCATGGAGGAGACCTTGGCAGCCGCTGACGCTGCAGTGGCCTCCGGCAAGGTGCGCTACGTGGCCATTGCGAACTTCTCCGGATGGCAGACCAGTCGCGCGGCCACCTTTCAGCAGGCCTCGGGCGCCGTGGCCGCTCGGGCACCGATCGTCGCCACGCAGATGGAGTACTCGCTTCTCGAGCGCGGAATCGAGCGGGAGATCGTTCCGGCGGCGCAGACGCTGGGCCTGGGGATCCTTCCGTGGTCTCCCCTGGGACGTGGGGTCCTCACGGGCAAGTACCGCCACAGCCTTCCGCTGGACTCCCGCGGAGCCAATCCGGACACGGCTGGCTTCGTGCAGGCCTACCTTGACGAGCGGGGGCGCCGCATCGTCGACGCGGTTGCCACGGCCGCCGAGGGGCTGGGGGCATCCCCCGCCGAGGTGGCCCTCGCCTGGCTCCGTGACCGTCCCGGCGTGGTCGCACCCATCCTGGGTGCTCGCACGGTCAAGCAGCTTGTCGCAGCGCTCGCATCCGAGGAGTTGGAACTCCCAGACGAGATCCTGATCGCTCTCGATGATGTGTCGGCACCGGCGATGGGCTATCCCGAGGCCGGCTGGGCACAGAGGCGCTGACGATGGATCGACGGTCGCCCACCTGGGAGTTCCGCGAGGTGTCGCTGTCGCGTGATCTCTCCCGCGAGGCGGCCCGGCAGCAACTCACCGGTGAGGCCGAGACCGGACACTGGGAGCTGGACCGCCTGCACCTGTTCCCCGACGGTCGTCGGGTTGTGCGCCTGAGGCGCCGGATCTACCGGGTAGTACGCACGGCTTGAGCACTGCAGTGGCTGTCAGCAGCCTCTCAGGAATCGATCGAGCACGCGCACGCCGAACGTGAGGCCGTCGACCGGCACCCGTTCGTCGACGCCGTGAAACAACCGCCAGTAGTCCAGATCCGCCGGCATCCGCAACGGGCTGAATCCGTAGCACTCGATGCCCAGCCGTGCGAACGACTTGGCATCAGTGCCACCACTGATCATGTAGGGAATCGGGCGGGCACCGGAGTCCTCATGACGCAGCGCTGACGCCATGTGATCGATGATCCGTGCGTCGAGCGGCGCCTCCAGAGCAATGTCGCTGTTCACGCTGACGATCTCGATACCATCGCCCACGAGCTCGCGGATCGTCTGCTCGAACTCCTCCTCGAAGCCGGGAAGCACGCGCCCGTCGATACCCGCACTCGCCTCGCCCGGAATAACGTTGTGCTTGTAGCCGGCCTCGAGCATCGTCGGATTCGCCGTGTTCTGCAAAGTCGCCCCCACCAGGAACCCGAGCGTGCCAAGGCGCTGCAGCAGGGCTGTCGGGTCGTCCGGATCCAAGGGCACGTCATAGGCGACAGCGAGCTCCTCCAAGAAGCGATCGACAGTGGCCGTCCGGCGCCGCGGCCACTGATGCCCGCCGATGCGCGCGACCGCGGCTGCCATGGCCGTGACCGCGTTGTCCGGATGAATCATGGATCCGTGTCCGGCTCGGTCAGCGGCGTGGAGGGTCAGCCAGCGAATGCCCTTCTCCGCTGTCTGGATCGGGTACAGCCGTAGGTCCTCGTTCACCGAGACGGAGAAGCCCCCGACCTCACCGACCGCTTCCGTAACGCCCTCGAAGATGTCCGGCCGGTTGTCCACGAGCCAATGGCCACCGTGCGTGCCGCCGGCCTCCTCGTCCGGCAGCAGGAGCACGACGATGTC